>Ga0233440_1000379_pt1 | contig 53816 bp, 46 predicted proteins | sample SI_123_September_5_FD_182791 | JGI IMG/M metagenome (GOLD analysis project Ga0233440, IMG submission 182791) | Seawater microbial communities from Saanich Inlet, British Columbia, Canada - SI_123_September2016_120_MG | ecosystem: Environmental > Aquatic > Marine > Inlet | place: Canada: British... | reverse complement strand
GTATCAGCGAACCCATAATATTGTTGATGGTCCAGGACAGCCTCTATTTGTGATAGCGTGGGGTATATTAATAATGTTAAATAGCAATAGATAAAAAACGGCGTTTTAAATCTTCAAGGGTGTAATTATATTATAATAACCGAAATGTTGTTTATGAATAAATAGTATAAATAGTATAAATAGTATTTACAGATAGTATTATTGTCATGAATAAAATAGAGTCGGGAGAAAAATTGGATTTTCATAATGTATTGATTCGTCCAAAACGGTCAACATTGAATAGTCGCTCAGAAGTAGATCTACAGAGAGAATTTAAGTTTAAATATTCATCGATTGTATGGAAAGGAGTTCCTATTATTTCGGCAAATATGGACAGCACCGGCACTTTTGAAGTTTGTGAATGTTTGAGTAAACACAATATGGTAACTGCTCTTCATAAATTTTATACAGTAGAGGATTATAAAAAATTTAATAAAAAACAGATTGATCCGGGACATTTTATGATTTCTACAGGTATTAATGATAATGCTATTGATAGATTAAAAGAAATTTTCTCTGTTATTGATAGTCATTGGATCTGTATTGATATTGCAAATGGTTATATTTCCAACTTGATAGAGTTTTGTAAATCAGTAAGAGCGGTTTTTCCTAATAAAATTATTGTTGCAGGTAATGTAGTAACACGAGAAATAGTAGAAGAACTTATATTAAACGGGAACGTTGATATTGTCAAGGTTGGTATTGGTCCTGGAAGTGCATGCACTACACGTGTAAAAACAGGTGTTGGAATGCCTCAATTATCTGCCGTTTTAGAGTGTGCAGATGCAGCGCACGGAGTGGGTGGCCATATTATTTCAGATGGAGGGATTACGTGTCCTGGTGATATGGCAAAAGCATTTGGCGGGGGAGCCGATTTCGTAATGGTTGGTGGTAGATTTGCCGGACACGATCAAAATCCGGGTGAAGTGGAAGAAATTGACGGAAAAAAATTCAAGTTTTTTCATGGAATGAGTTCAGATAAGGCACAACACACACATTATGGGAAAATGGAGAAATATAGAGCATCTGAAGGGAGAGTATTAAAAATTCCATATAAAGGTGATTTAAACGACACCGTTCACGACTATTTGGGAGGATTAAGAAGTACGTGTACTTATATTAATGCATCTACAATGAAAAATATGGCGAAATGCACCACTTTTATTCGTGTATCTCAACAGGTAAATGATTTATTTAAATAATAATAATACACTTCGCATTTGTTTTCTTTATTACTACAAATATATGTAATAAAGAAAAAAGAAGATTTAATGTATAATACGATAATAATAAAGCGTGAATAGAACAATTACAGTAAGAATAAAGAAAAAGTATATAGCCAAATATTTCGCGGAACCTGTCCAATTCATATTATGTGTATATAGATACACTCCTTGTTCAGGTGTATAAAAACGATGGATATTTTTTTTATATAATTCATTATGTGATTGAAGACAATCTTCTTCGCAATGATTGTCTTCTTCCGGTATAGGACTTAATGGATTATTCACCATAATGGTTAATATAACTAATTATTCTGTCTTTGTATTATTTTTGAATGATTCTTTTTATCATAGCCTATACCTATCTATGTTCGTTTCACTTTTCTCATAGATAGTAATTAAAAATGGTAGAAACCATATAAATAAGTATTACCTATAAACAGTATGTTTCATTTTTTGTTTATAATCTTGTTGAATCTTAGCTACGGATTTAAGAGTAATAGATTATCAAAGTCGCAAATTTCAACGAAAAAATATCTGCTTCCATCAGATGAACTTAAAGCGGCAGGAATATCAAATATTGGCGTTCCGTGGAGTTATACTGATTTATTTGAAAATTCTAAAAACAATATTGTAAAATCATTATCTATTTTAGAAGATGGAACTCGGGCAATTGCAGTTGAACAAATAGATCCGCATACAACACGCGCCCATATTGTAGATATTATTCCAGACAATGTAAATAATTTATTAGATCATATGTTAAAATACAATGTGAATGTGGACGTGTTTCAGAATCCAAAAAATGAATTTATTGAAATTGTTTCAAGATGCGGTGAAGCTGTTTTCACTGTTTCGATATATTTGTTAGCATTTACTTTGGTAGTAAACATATTTTTAGCTATTCGTAATCTGGATATAAATATAAAGAATGACAGTTTGTTTGACAATACGCCCTTCGCTCCTATGCAAACCGATAATATCAATCTATTTATAAATAATGAATTAAATACTACATTCAGAGATGTTGCTGGTTGTGAAGAATCAAAATTCGAATTAATGGAAGTGGTTGATTTTCTTAAACATAAAGATAAATATGAAGAAGCTGGTGCGAAGATTCCCAAAGGCGTTTTATTAGAAGGCCCTCCGGGAACCGGTAAAACATTGTTAGCCAGAGCAGTTGCAGGAGAAGCACAAGTTCCGTTTTTTAGTATTAGTGGTTCTGAATTTATTGAGATATTTGTAGGGGTAGGTGCTTCAAGGGTGCGAAAGTTATTTGAAAAAGCAAGAAAGAACCAACCTTGTGTTATTTTTATTGATGAGATTGATGCTATTGGAAGAAAGAGAGGAGCCGGTGTTGCCGGAGGAAACGACGAAAGAGAACAAACTTTAAATCAGATTTTAACAAATATGGATGGATTTTCTCCAAATCAAGGCATTGTTGTGATTGCTGCTACAAATCGTATTGATATTCTTGATCAGGCATTGACACGCCCTGGTAGATTTGATAGAAAAGTCCAAGTTGGTTTGCCAGATTACGAGGGAAGAAAAGAAATTATGAAAGTTTATTTTGGAAATAAAAAGATAGATAATACGATTGATTTTAATGAATTGTCAAGTTTAACGCCCGGGTTTTCTGGAGCAGATATTGCAAATTTGGCAAATGAAGCAGCTATATTTTCAGTAAGAAAAAATGCAGATAAAATTACCCGTGCACACACAATGGATGCTTACGAAAAAATTACAATAGGACTGGTGTCTACTATACAAACAGCAGATGCACACGTGATAGAACTTGTAAGCGCTCACGAGATAGGACACGCATTAATGGTTGCAATTTTTAAAGATATGTTTGATCTAAGAAAAGTAACGATTAATGAAAATAAGAGTGGAGCAGGTGGATATACATTGTTTACACCAAAGGAAAGATTTCAAAAATATCCCACGAAAAAATTTATGTTGGCAAATTTAATTATTGCATTCGGCGGAAGAGCAGCTGAAACTTATTTATATAGAAAAACAGAAACAGAAAAAGAGGAAGAGATTTTTCGTTTATTTACTGATTTAGAAATTACTACAGGAGCATCAAATGATCTAAAACAAGCAAGCTCAATCGCACGATCTTATATTACTGATTATGGTTTTGGTGAATTTATAGGTAATCAAGAAGATACATATAATTCCGAAACGCCTTTTATGGGAAGAGATTATGGAATAGATCCTAAAAAAGTAAGCGAGAATACAGTATTTAATATTGATATGCAGGTAAATATGTTACTGGAATTTGCATTTAATCAATCTTATACACTAATTGAAAAAAAGCATATTGTATTTGAAAAATCAGTAGATATGCTAAAGGAAAAAAGAATAATCAGCGGAAAAGACTTGTATGATTTACTGTAAATAGCAGACTAAATTAAACCTTTTTCAGTTATCTTGTCTCGTAATTCTTTTTCTGTTATATGTTTCTGGAATTCTAATATATAACAAATATCAAAGATATACGATTCTTCTCCTCCTGACTCAATGTCTAAATCCAATATATAGTTAACACAGAACTCGGGAGTGAGTTTTTGTGTGGCTAAGAGTATTTTTTCATCAAGATGTTCAATATTTTCTTCAAGAACTTCAATTGAATATTTATGTTTATTCTTCAGTAAGTCAGTGTTAGTTACTTTCATAATTACTCAGCTTAAAACACAATATAAAAGGTATATTGTTATATAATAAAAAATATTTATATCTTTTTATTATATGGATTCTATTTACAGCATCGCGAGGTAATTATATAGTCAGTTATAAATATTGTATTTTATTCTGGTATGGTTTTCAAGTGAAATGTATTCATTATATCCATTTTTAAAATAAACATCCGGTAGATTTATCTGTGTTTTTAATACATCATCTACCATAAAATGATTATTATGAGTAAGTGTATAGTTACCAAACTCAATATATTGTTGTTTCGTATTACATTTATATACCAATGGACACACATTTTTTAATGCAAATAGCTCTATGTTAATAACCCGATGTAACAATATGGTAGATGACTTAGGTAACATGCCTCTATATTGACTAAATAGAAGTTGTATTTAATATGTTTTTAATCATTTATTTTTGGAGCTAAATGTAGCACCAATTCCGAACCTAAATGATCGATTTTAAATAATAACTTCAAAGGAACTCCTTCTGTTATTTGAATGTTTACTTCATCAGTTACTTTGTTATATATGGTGATATACCCCAGCATTTTTAAGGTGTAAGAAACCGCCACATCATCAGTAATCGTATAGTCTTTCATATTTTCATTGGTTAATGTTATATTTATTTTTCCTTGGTCCTGAGAATCGGACCCCATAACAACTTTATCTTCTTGGCAGTCAATGTTAATAGTATCATCAAACAATTTTAAATTGTTTATTATATCAGCAAATTTACCACTATCTACTGTCAATGATACATTATATTCCATTTCTGGAATACTAAATAATTCTTCGTCTAACTCTACCAACGGTATTTGTAGACTTTTATTCATTATTGAAACATCCGCGCTGGTATAATAAATGTTTAGTTTATCATCAGTTTCCGTTTCTAATTCTATTTTCTGATTTTTATCTCTCACATTTAAGATTTTATAGAATAAATTAACATTGATCCCTACATTTTCTGTTTGATCAAAATCATAAGTGGAGAAAAACCCAGGCAATAACTTAACTTCAAATACAGAAATTTTAGAATTATCCATTGCTTGAATATACAAATGCTCTTTTTTCATAATAATATTGGTAAAATCAGAAAACGATTTAATATGTTGAAATATGAGGGTAAAAATATGGGCATTTTCCAAACTATCTATACAGACCTTCATTTTATATAATAACGGGTTAATTTTTATATATTTTTTATATACTAATATTGTATATTATGAAATTAAGAAAAACAATAAAGAAGAGAACGAATCGTTCCAAACAAATTAAGCAAAAGGGAAGAGGTAATTTGACAAGTAAACAAAAAGATCCTGACTATCTCGCACGGCTTAGACAATTTGTTGAAGACCATCCTGAAACAGAAGGTGCGTTGCGAAATTATTTTCCTGAATATCCTAAAAAAACAAAAACGAAAATAGTAAGTTCTTTTTCTCCCCCACCAGATGTTAAATTTTATTCTATTCAATATAATAAAGAATTAAATGAGAATCATGGGGTAGATAAAGCCGAACGTGGAGAATCTCCATTTAGGCCAATTAGCCCCCGCTTAATATATGATAATCCTCATAATAGAAGATACACTACTCATTCAAGAAAAAATAATAAAAAAATTGCTTAAACACTATTTTATATTTTATATATAATAGTAAATGTCGTCTTCGAATATAATCAGTATCATTATGGCAGGAGGACTGGGGAAAAGAATGAAATCAGAAACACCCAAGGTATTATTGTCTGTGCAAAACAGACCAATGATTATTCACGTTTTAGAAAAGGCCCTTGAAATAAGTGAACATTATGTGATTGTAGTTGTTGGAAGATATGAAACAGAAATTCGAAACTGTATTGAAACTTATATGAATACATCTCAAAAACATAAAATTCACTATATTAAACAACAAGAAGGTGTAACAAATGGGGAGCCACACTCGATGGGAACCGGAGATGCGCTTAAATGCTGTATGCCTTTTTTGGAAGAAATTGGGCAAAATGCAAAAGTGGTTGTTTTATCAGGGGATGTTCCTATGATTACAACTGAATTATTGGAAAAGTTTTCATCATACGAAAACGCCTTGATTGTTTCAGAGTCAAGAGACCCTACCGGTTATGGAAGAGTCTTTATAAACGCAGATGGAACATTTACAGTGAGAGAACATAAATTTTGTCAAGAACATATGTTATTTTACAAATATGTAAATGTGGGACTATATATTTTTTCAATCGCGTTTTTGAGTAAACATATGAATACTTTACAAGTAAATAGTTCTGGAGAAATATTTTTAACAGATCTTCCGTTTCAGCATTTTATGTATTGGCGCGATTTTTCTTTATTTACAAATGTAAACACAATGGACGAATTAACACAGCTTAATCACACCGCAGTTTCAATTACTGATTGTATATTTATGTAACTTTTGGAACCTTTCGTTGTCCATATTTATGTTTTTTTCTTGATTATTTGTCGAACTTCTAATATTCAACACTGTAAAAGTTATATATTATTGTAATTATTTAAACAAATAACGAGAGGTTACATATTTAGATATGATATCGGGTGAAATATGTGGTATATACATAAGTATAATTACAACTGTTGTCTCGCATTTTACAAAAATATTATGTAAAGCAGATGATACATATCGTTATGTATATAATTCTGATCCAACAATTGCATACTGGCTTGATTTTTCTAAATATTGTTTTTTATATTTTCATTCAGTATTTTTTCAATATTACATCGAACCTTTTGAACCAAATTGGATATATATTGCTGTTCTCTGTGAGAAATGTGATTATTTGTTTTTAGATGAAAAATATCATTATTATACAGATAAAGAAGTAAAACACGATTTGTGTATGAAATATAACATTCAGAAAAAAAGTGAACATTCTCAAGAAGACGGTTTTTTTCTTGTCAATCGAGACGCGTATATTATTTCAAGAAGAACCTTTACCCATAATATAACTGACCCACCAGTATTTGTTAAAAACCCATTTTTGCAAATTTCTTATGTGCATCCTGATATGAACTCATCAATTGATATTCATCTACCCAATAAATACTTTATTGAAAATAACGAATTACTAAGTGCTTGTTTTATTGCAAAATACTTAAAATACCAAGAACTTCCTTTTGATTTTTCAATGCAATATAAAATTAACATTATGGACGATGACATTAATACGATTACATTGACCGCAGACAGTTTTATTCGCCTACTTGAAAAAGGTTATGAGATTGTTACAATTAAAAAATAAAAAAAGTATTTAAAGTTTTTATATGTATTTATATACGAGCGTAAGCCAAATGGATTCTGCATGTATTCCATCTTCATCTCATACTTTAAATGGTAAATGGAATTTGTATTATCATTTACCACAAGATAATAATTGGAGTTTGTCCAGTTATACGGTTTTAATGGATTCCATAGACACACTCGAAAGCATTGTGAGCTTAAACAAAAAAATTCACGAAAATGTCATTAAAAACTGTATGTTATTTGTTATGAGGAAAGGTATTACGCCTATGTGGGAAGATCAACAAAATAGGCACGGAGGATGCTTTTCATACAAAGTAACAAATAAACATGTTCCCGAAGTATGGAAGAGTCTATTTTGTTTAATGTGTGGCGAATCTCTCACGGTAAAGGATGAACATTCTAAATTTATTAATGGAATTACGATTTCTCCTAAGAAAAACTTTTGTATTATCAAAATTTGGTTAAAAACTTCTGATTTACAAGACCCCAATATCATTGTAAATATTACTAATTTATCAAAACAGGGATGTTTGTTTAAAAAACATGAACCTGAATTTTAAGAATGTCGTAGTTACCCGTTCAGCACATAAAATATTGATTTTTATTTCATATTATTATTATAAACAACAATAATATGAAAATTGAAAAGAAACACATCCCCTCGTTGAAACAGGATATTGATTTCAATATCGGACAAAATGCACAAGATAATTTTGATATTATCGACATTTCCCAACCAACAGATATTTGGTTTCATTTACAGGGAACCTCTTCATGTCACGTAATTGCCATTATTCCTGAAAATATGAAATTAGATAAAAAACAAAAAAAACAAATCATCACACAGGGCGCATTAATATGCAAACAAAATAGTAAAGCTAAATCCCAACAAAATGTCAATATTATATATTCCGAAATACAAAATATTGAAAAAACAACTATACCTGGTCAAGTCATTGTTCATCAACAAAAAACTATTTGTATTTAAGCATATTTCTTAAACTCATCTTTCAACGCCTTCGCCTGTGCATCAGTATTAATTTTTTGTTCTAATTGATTCGCTGATTGTTTTAATGTTACTTCCTTTATTTTATTATTTGTATCCTTTTTTAGTTCATTCATATCACTTTTAAATATGGAATACACGCCCTTTAACTTACTATTTAATATATCACTTTCAACAAATCCAGCAATCTTTCCTTCTATGTCGTCATTTTGTTTATTTGTATCCGTTTCTAAACGTTTTAAATCTTTTTTTACTCTATTTACATCTCCTTTAATATTCGATATACTATTTCCTTGTGTTCTTATTCTTTTGTTATGTGTTCTTATTCTTTTGTTAGACATAGTTTCTTGTGTTACTGATACCAAACTATTTTCTGACATAGAATGAAAACTAAACCCGTTTACATTGAATACCGGTTCTTCTTCCTTTTCTTCCTTTTCTTCGTTTTCTTCCTTTTTTGCTGGTAAATTTACATACGCAATTACTGCGATTACTACGATTAGAACTATTACTACACCAACGACTATATTTTTTACCATATTATAAAATTATATTAGATTTTTAACTTGGAGGCAAGGGGGCTAAACATAACTTAATTTCTCCTAAAGAAGCTACATCATATTTTACAATTAATGGTAAATCATTGCCTAAATACATTTCTAAATGACTACACAGCGGAGTACATTTAATAAAATGACTCAAACTTTTCAGCGAAAATTCTCCTTGAATGACAACAGAGGCATCTGATTTCTGAATAAAATTCATATATCCGTCTGACTCTGAACGGAATATGCGACTACTTGCGAATGGGCCATCGCACGAGAAAATTAAATCATTTCCCACAGACTTTATTTCAATTCTATCTGAAATACCATTTAAGTCGCGAATAATTTTTTGAAAATCCGATGTTGGTAAATTGATGACAGTTGAATACTCCACGTCCGGAACCACTAATTCTTCCATATCCGGCTCTATTAATCTCAATTTTTGACTATAACATTGTCGAATATCTCCATTATCATATTGCAATCCTAAAAACGATACAATTCCGTCGTGATAATCTCCCTTCTCGATATACATCGATAATGTATCATCATTCGACATTGTAGATATCACTTTAAAAAAGTGTAATGTATTCGCACAAACAATAATTTTATCTGGATGACAATCATACTTTTCAAACTGACGAGATTTCAAATTTACATTTACCAATATTGTATGAGTTTTATCAAAATTAATAATCTTCAATCCATCCTTTGTAAATGTTATCGTTGCATCAGTTAATATATCCTTTATTGCTGTTATCATATTTCTAATCGGTTGAATTTGCACGGTTTTTATAGTAAGGACATTATTTTCTTCGTTCATATTCCAGTTATAGTTGTTAAGTACGAATGTTTTTATATTTTAATTCGTTATATATATTTATCTAGTTATTTCATTTAGGAATTATTTTAGCACTTCTAATACAGAAAAAATATTTGTTTATATTATAAATGGCTACACAATTAAATACAACTAATCACGATGCACTTAATACAGAGATGAGTAATTTATTTAAGTCAGGATGCTGTTGTGGTGTTAAAATGAGTATTTTTACAGATACAGAAGCTACTGTTCTCGCTACAGATAGCAATGGTGAAATTAAGGATAGAAAGGTTGCTCAAATTTTGAAAACTGCTTCTTACACAAATCCCGCAAATAATCAAGTTACAAAGGCAAATATTAAAATTAAATTTTCCGACGGTTCAATGATTGTTTCTACTGACGATATTGACACGTATTATTACAAATTATGCGACGAAGAATTTACACACCGCAAGTTTTAAATAATATTTTAATTCCTTTTTGAAATATTATTCTATCATTTTAGCTATTCTATAAGCATTATTTTTCTTTACTAATTTACCTATTAAATTCAATTCTCCATTATTTTTCAAATGGTCTTCATATGATTCATAATCATACAATTCCATAGTGTTTTCATTTAGAGCATATTTTATGTTATTAATAGTTACTTCTAATGGGGTCCATCCTAATTCCTTCACCTGATTCTCGTCTTGATTTATTAAATCGTCATTCAGATTTGGATAAGATGCAAACATATTTGATTCTACCTTTCCAAACCCGTAACACACCAAGTTTTCATCTTTATTACCACTCTTATACATTTCACAATCTATTGCTGACTCTTTAATCGACTTCAATAGTTGTTGATTTATCCGTTGTTTTATAGTTGCTATCTCGAACAATGTTTCATCTGTAGTAAGAACGGTTTTCTTGTCCACTTTACTTACATCACGGATTGTCAATTCTACATTATTTTTATCTGTTCTTTGTTTATCGGTTAGAGTTGTCATATACAAAAATACTTTTACATTTCGTTTCTCTTGTGGTAATTCTTGATGACTACATATTCTTCTTGCTCTTCCAACTACTTGTTCTAAGCGAACATTGTGCCAATATGGCTCCATAATATGAACAAAACGAGTATTTCGTAAATTAATACCCTCTGCGCCCGATGCTGTAATCATCAATATTTTTATGATTTCTCCATTATTATTGTTGGGTGCGACTTTTCTTAACTTTTCTGCTATTTCTGTTGGAATATAATCCCAATTACCATTATACACATTACGAATTATTTCCTTCTCTTCTGCTGTTTCTGTTCCTGTGTATAACACAAATTTGGGTTTATTATCATACTCATCAACATCATATGTATATGTATTACCAGTTTTTCTTAATTTAAATTCACTAAAACCATTGGCAAGTAACACCAACCTAAACACGCCTACCCCATATACCGTTCGGAAATGACTATATACCAAATGCAACCCGTCATTATCTTCTGTCTCAATATTTTGTAATATTTTCAACATTTTAGGGCTCGTCAATTCCAAATTCTCGCGGGTTAAATACTCTTTTTTACCATCCTTTTCTGTATCAATTAATTGTAATGCCTTTTTTACAAATTCTGGATTATTAAAATATTCATCAAACACATCTTCGTCCATATTTTCATCATTCATATCGTCTTTCACAATGTTTTTTATTTCGGTTGGAAATACATAATTACAATACGCTCTTGAAAATACGCGATATGTGCTTGCTACGCCAAACACATTTTCAGAATCATCCTTCTTATTTTTCATTTTTTTCGCCTTATTTATCTTTTCGGTCTTATCTGCCTCCAACTTACGCATCTTTTCATATACACCAAATTGATAATCTGAAAATTCAACCTTTTCTATGAAGTAAGGTTCTTCTTCTTCCGTTTTTAATAACTTGGGTAATAAATCTTCTTGAGCACTTCTAAAATACGAGGTTAATCCCAGTATGCGTTTTTTAAATGTATTAATATTTTTTAATTGAGCTGTTTCTACATTAATAAATTCATTTATAAAAGCATCCGTCTTTTCAGGCAAACAACTATAATTGATTTCTTGAATGGCATCTTCCTTTATTTCCAATTTCTCCTTCTTCAATACAGACACTATGTGATTTAAAAATTGTTGATTCGATATATTTCCACTATCGTCTAACTTCACGCCATTATATCTTTCCAATATTTCATTGGAACCACCCTTATATAGATTTTGTGTTGCAAAATCCACTTCATCCTCTTTGATATCCACATCTTCTTTTTGATATAATATTTCTTGAGCAAACCCCGTATTTTTTTTTGTAGACGCCCGCGCCTTTCCTCCCTTCTTCTTTGTTTTTCCCTTTAATGCGCCTCGCTTCTTTGTATTGATAAATCCAAACGGATTCCTCGTTATTTCTAATGTATTATTACTGAATTCCAAATGGTCATATGTTTTCACGCTTTTTTTATCTAATATTTGAAGAATAGTATCTTTGTTTAATTTTCCACCATCTCTCATTTTTACTGGAATAGAATAAGATACTATTGTTCCTCTCAATATATTATACAACACCGCCAGTTCATTTGGATAATTTATCAAAGGAGTTCCCGACAACAATATTATTTTTGCATTATCTGCACTCATTAAATAATTATATAGTTGTATCGACAAAGGCTTGTTCTCACTCGATTTCACATTTAATTTATTTACTATTCTACTAACAAAATTATGTGCCTCGTCTATTATCACTACACTATTATCAAACGGATTTCTTGCACCATTTCCTGTTATTAAATCCAACCCTTTTTGATTTAATCCGTTATAATTTATATCAAAATATTTACTACGAATCATTTCGTTTAACTGTGTGTCGATTTGCAATTGTTCATCTGTATGTAAATCTACAAAATTAGATTCTTTATTTATATTCACAAACCACGCACCTCTCTTTTTTTCAATATAATCTCTCGATAAATTCAATGCACGGGATAAAATGGATACATAATCGGGATTGCCGTCTATAGAAACAAATTCCCAATATTGATTTTTTTTATACAATGCATCCCCGCATTTCTTCATTTCGCTGAAAAAATTCATTTTTAACGAAGCAGGAGTCATAACAAATACACGTTTGTTTGATTTCATTCCCTCTGCCATTGCAATTGAAGTACACGTTTTACCAGAACCCAAACCATGATAAATTAACAATCCTCGATATGGGGTATATAAATTTAAATAATCACGAACTACTTTTTGATGTGTCAGTAAATCAAAATTATTCGATACGCCTGTTAAATCACAACTAACTACTTGTTTATTGTCTTTTATTTCGTTTTTAAAAGGCAAAAATAAATTATTCAATTTTTGTAAAAATATTCTTCTATTATTTAAATAATAGCTTGGTGCTTTCACTATTATTTTTTCTGATTCTGCAGGTAATCTATTTGCTATTTTTTCCTCCCCTATTTTCAGTTCCTCCATTTTTTCCTCCGGTTCAGAACCTTCTTTTTCTAATTCTTGAGCTACTCGATTCACATCATCCTCTACTTTGTCTAATGGACCCTCTTCTTCCTCATTTTCATTTTCGTTTTCTATTAATTCATCCTCTTTTTCCTCCGATTCTTTTTCTTCCGATTCTTTTTCTTCCGATTCTTTTTCCTCCGATTCTTTTTCCTCCGATTCTTTTTCCTCCGATTCTTTTTCCTCCGATTCTTTTTCCTTCGATTCTTTTTCCTCTGATTCTTTTTCCTCTGGTTCTACCTTTTTCGTGACAACAGCTTGAACATCATCCACATCTTGAACATCATCCACATCTTGAACATCTTGAACATCTTGAACATCTTGAACATCTTGAACTTCATCCGCTTCTTGTATTTGTTCAAAATTGTCCTTGGGTATCATTATTTTGCGAGTTGTGATTTTTGGTCCGTTTTCTTCTTTGTATTCATTCTCTTGAGGAATCATTAATTCACTTTTCACAATTCCAGGTTTTAAATTTTGCAATAGTCGCTGTCTATTCAATTTATTGTTATTTCTTCTATCAATAATATGAACACCTTTTCCTTCTCCTTCTTTTAGCTCTTCTTCTCCTTTATTTATTTTTACTGCAACTCCCCTTTTTTGCATTGGTGTAGGTCGTGTTGCTAATATTACTAAAGGTTGAAATGCTGACTCCATAATATATATATTATACTATTATATATATTTAATTTCTTTCTCAAAAAATTGAATAAATACCCCCCATATATATATTTTAATCCAATATCAATTCAACATGAATGTTCTCAACCTTTCTAATATTATTACCGGCACCGTTATAAAACGCCCTTCGGCATATTGTAAAACTCCCTATGTTGCAGATGTATTATTAGATAATAATATTGAAATTCTTGGTCATAGCCCCTCTCTTGGTTGTTGCGGGTTAGCAGACAAAGACGCGTCTGTGATATTATCTAAAATTGATAACAATAAAACAAAAATACCGTATTTAGAACAAGGGATAAGAATTCTGCAATTTCCATAATGAAACTAACTCGGGAATGGATAGAAACACAAACCAGACCAAGTGAATTTCAACGACACCCGTCTTTCACCTGTGGAACACTAACAGGGTTAAGTAAGACGATCGGCAATGAAAAGGTTGCCTATTGATTTTACATCTAAACATACACGATATTTCTTGTAAATATTCTACATAAACGACGCATATAATATACAACCCCCTTCTTCTTTTTTTCTATGTAAGGTACCTCCATAACAGACAACATTCGATTTGTTTCTTTACACCATTTCATTCACGCCGCTTATGTCTACTATTAAAGGACATTTTTTATATATATATTATTAAATATCTTCTAAAGGTAACAAAAAGCGTGTTTCTGAAATATACATATGAATATACACAACATATTCGTAACTTAATTTTAGCAAATTTTCGATTGTCATATTTATATATATCTTTTGATATTATATATGCCAAGATTTAACACTGAAGATAGTAAACAAACTATTTTTGATAAACAATATATTCAACAAATAATACGTGCCTTCAAAAATAAAGACATCATAAAATTACAAGAATATGATACAACATTAAAAAATGCGGCTAACTCCTTAGAAATAAAATTAAACAAAAAATTGTTACAAAAAAACAAATATATGGGAGGAGTTTCAAATAATCAACGCGGAGAAGAAGACATATGCACCGTTTGCTTGGACGGTAACAATGAAGAAAATGGAGAGGTAGTTCATCACCATCCCGATTTTGGGTGTTCTATGCTTGCTCACACCGTTTGTTGGAAAAACTTGCACACCCAGTATATGAGAAATAGGGCATCCAGACACGCCTGCCTAATCTGTAAAAGACAACTTGTATATAATGATGACAGTGATGTTCAAGTCCCCCAAGCACTTAATCATATTGTTCCTCATCGACAAACCATAATAGAAAATGAACAGATCAATAATCGCGATAATTCAGATTCAGTTATGGTTCTTATGTATTCTATTATGACATCTCTGATATTTATAATAATATTAGTTCAGTGTTATTCCATATATACTGATACCCAAAGACAACGCCAGGTGCAACTACAACAAAATATATTTATTAATTTACAAAGAGAAAGAATTCAAGAATTAATATTGGCTTTTCAAGACATTTCGCTTTCACTCAGTCAAATATTAAATAATATACGACTACAGCAAAGCGGAGAACTTCAGCGAACACTTGAGGAATTATATGAAAATGCAATGGAATTAATATCATCTAATGATAATTTGCGTGATGAGTATATAAGCCTATTTATAGGTGAATTAGACGGAGGGGGTAAACAAAAACGGACTAAGAAAAAAATGCGAAAACTTAAAAAACAAAAAAAATATAATAATAAATCAAAAAAACATACAAAACGCACATATAAAAAATATACATCCAAATAATAACTTACACCATTCACTTGCTAAAAATTATTTAATTGTTGAATCGCTTCTTCACACGAAATTTGTTCGGCTTTCTTTTTAATTTTATGAAGTCCTTCTCCTAAAAATACAAGTAATTTCCCGTGCTCACACATATATTGATGAATATCTTGATAACTTGAAAATTCACCCAATGAAATCGCATCGTGGTGTTTGACATTATGAATTGCTTGTCCCAAACATAAATATACCCCCATTCGATACCCGACTTCTACATCGTGAACCTCGACCTCTAAATAATCAGGTGTAACTTTAAATTCCTTCTGAATCTTAACTTGCAAAATATTTTTATAATTATCATCGTTTCGAATCAAACTCATCCAGTCTACGTGTTTCTCAAAGACCTTTTCCAAAAATACATGGACCATTTGGAAACCAGGACCTGTTACAAATAGTGTATCAAACCATTTATCGTCATCTGTAATGTCAAGTTTATTAAAATCTAAAAACAATGCGCCAAGAAATGCCTCAAATAAACATCCCAGTTTCTTCAAATTTGTTCTAATTTGCTTACTCTCGGCGTGTTTAGACAAAATAATCCAGTTATGTAACCCCATTTCATATGCAATTCGTCCAATTGACTCATTTTTTACCAGTGCAATTTTTTTTTCTGTCATAAAACCTTCATCTGCTTTAGGAAATCTTCTATATAATTCATACTTAGTAATACATTCCAAAATACCATCTCCTACAAATTCCAGTCGTTCGTTTGATTTAGTATACAGTGGTAAACAATCTTCTGGTTTAGGCATAATTACTATATCATTCATCTTGTTTTCCTCGTCTGGGCGTTTTGTATACGATCGGTGAATAAAAGCTCGTTTATACAATTCATAATTGTAAATAGGGACATCAATGCCATATTTCTTTAATATATCTTTGATATAGTCTTCACTAATTTGTTTATTTAGGGGATTATAAGGATCAAAATAGTATGTTTCCTTACCCGTCTCATCTCGTTCAACTCGTAAATCTTCTTCCATCGTGTTATTTGCTCTACAACTATTTTATTTCATATTATCAATTTTTTAATTGATTCGAAAATAAAATATATTTAGTAAATATATAATGGTATTAAGTACTACAAAAAAAACTGCATCTATTAGCTCTATTACGAACCAAAACCAAGGAGGTGGAAGCAAGAAATCTGGATTACCCAAGCAGCTTCGTGACTCTTGGACTTCCATTGCCCTTCACGGACGCACTAACTATGGTGAAAATATGACCATGCCTCTTGCTTCTACAACCAGTATTTCCAGACCTATTGGTTCTACACAATCGGGCAATGTTTACTTCAAGGTTGCTTAAGTTTATTCTTTAATTGAAAAACAATATAATAATTTACTATTATATTATTTACTAATGAAAATTATTATTGATATTCGAGAACAAAAATTATACGATCAATGCTGGTCTATATTGTGTTCTCAGCCAACTCCCACTACCATTCAACTCGAAAAAGATACTCTCACATTAGGAGATATTCACATTAAAACAGATGATGATATTGATGTATTAATTATTGAGCGTAAAACATTTCCCGATCTTATTTCTTCTATTAAAGACGGAAGATACGAAGAACAATCGTATCGTTTATTAAATACGTTATCAATGCCTCCTCACTCTATTGTGTACTTACTTGAAGGAAGACTGTCTGATGTTAGAACGGAACAAGAAAAAAAAACAGCGTATTCTGCAATGACTTCTCTCCAATTCTTTAAAGGATTTTCTATTCAAAGAACTTCCACTGTTCGAGAGACGGCCGAATGGTTACTTTATATTTCAGAAAAAATCGAAAGAGATTTTTCCAAAGGCAAAGTACCTTATTATTTAACTCCTCCTTTCCAACGTTTGTTTAAAAATAAACAAACCGATCATTCTGATCAATCCGTAGAAAATGTGATCATCCCCGAAACTGAATATGTAAGTGTAATTAAAAAAACAAAGAAAGACAATATTACTCCTGATAATATCGGGCAAATTATGTTATGTCAAATACCTGGAATTAGTTCCACCACCGCTATTGCCGTGATGAAAGATTTTCAAGATTTTCCGTCTTTTTATCAACATTTACAGCAAAATCCAGATTTTTTAGAAGAAGTGCAATACGATTGTAAAGGAAAATTACGTAAAATCAATAAAAATTGTATTGAAAATATCAAAAAGTTTTTATTAACATAAGTATATGGAAACTCCTGGTGAACTAACAATCGAAAAATTATTTACACAACCTATTCAAAACCCTTGTGTCTATGATCTAAAATTAGCAGACAACGAAGAACGTACGACTTCTTCTGCATTTGAACAAGTGAAAAAAATATTTGTGAATGGCATTTTTTATACTACCGAAGATAAATTTATAGAAACTGAACAGGGTAAAACTGTTTTACTCAATAAAGTTACAAAAAAAGAAATAGAATATGTAAATAAATTTATGTTAAGTGTTGGTATTGAAGTAGTTTACCAACAATTTAATACTGAAGACAAAGATCACTATTTAAGAGGACTTCTATATGCTCTTGAAAAAAACTGTGTGTTTACTGCTAAAGTAACAATTGACTGGAAAACGCAACTTATTCAGCAGGTCAATTTGAAAGTTGATAAAGAAAATTACCCCACCCTTCTCTCTATTTGTAAAAAACATCCAGAAGCAAATTACTTTATAGAACTTTATAAACCAGAACTTATACGGGATTATGTGATTAAATTTGTCAAACCAGAAGACCCCGACAATTTACACGTTATTTATTTTACATACGCCGACATAAAAAAATACCATTATCAACACAAATATTACGACAATTTAGACAAACACGTTCGTTAGTATGAATCATACCCTGCTGAAAAATAAGGGTGTCCGTAAGAATCGCCCTCATCCTCCACATCCATTTCATCATCATCCACATCCATTTTATCATCATCATCCACATCCTCTTTTTTTGGTTCAATAATCACAGTGTTGAGATTTGTATATTCTTTACGGCTGTAATTATACACGTGCCGACTACAATTTTGACAATACCCCATTAATACTGGCTCATTATGTGCATTTAATTCTGTTCCATAGAACATACAATTCGAACAAGTTGGTCCTGACCCCAATTCGTGGTCTTGCGCCCATTCCATAGAGAAATGATTATGGTAATAAATCCCGTCGTAAGTATAGTAATCATTGTCAGCAATCATTGTTCTCGTCTCTATCTTCTTAATTGGTATTTTATATGTGCTATAAACATATCAATTTTTTATAAAAAATCTTTAGGTGGTCCCTCCGGATGCTCTATTTCTTTAAAAAAAGTTCCTTTGGGATTAAACAAAGTGGGTTTTGATATTTCTCTTTTTTCGTATTTTCCTGATTCTACCATTTGTTGCGTGTATGTTATACCCGCCCAGTTTTTATCCATTGGGTTATCACTGATTTTCTTATTACTTGTCATATCGTGCACTGCATCTATTTCAGTATATCTTCCAATATCTAATCCAATTGGATCAAAACTTGGATACATTTCAGTATTATATGGGGGTCTATCTCTTGATGCATCCAATTTCGCGGTTACTTTCTCCATATCAACTGAATCGGTTGGTAGCCCTCCTTCTTGATCAAATGGACTTTTACGAACGCGATACACATTCTTACCCTGTGCGGTTGATTCTTGTTGTAAATACAACACTGGGCAGTTATTTCCTTTCTTTCGCTGCTGTTCTACATAATTTATGTATTCGTCTAAATTAAAAAATGGGAGTGGGTTGTTTTTACCAGTCGGCTTCTTTGTATTATACAACAACAGAACATTATTTTCTTTTACCAATACATCTGGACAATCTTGTGTTTCCATATTTTCTTTTTGAAGAAAAGATTCGTGAAACATTGTTGCATACAATCCAAACAAAAATATTATTATTAAAAATAATAGAAATAGTGTTTGTAATTTAGTCATATATATATTATTGTAGAATTTTATCTTCCATATTTCTAATCTTTCTTTAATATATATGCCAATCAAAAAAAATACCTCATCGAAATCTTCATCTAAAAAAACAAACAAACGAAAATCAGCCAGCAAAAGTGCTAAAAGTAAACGGTCAATTCCCAATTCAAAGTCGAAAAGAACGAAAACAATAAAAAGAACCAAAACAACCAAACCAACCAAAACAAAAGAAGTCAACGATACAAAAATATCTACACCCTCGGTTCACAATTCTCCTGTCTTAACCAAACCAAAGGTCGTTCTTTTTTTAGTTTTCGCCGAATGGTGCGGTCATTGCCAACAGCTCAAACCCGAATGGAACGCAATGAAAACAGAACTGTTAATGAATAACAATGAAGATTTTGATATTACCGAAATCGAAGACGTTAATAAAGATACACTTTTGCCTGAGTTTAAAGACAAATATTTAGATCAAGACCAACATATTGAAATTAAAGGATTCCCCACTCTTGGTGGAATTAAAAATGGCAAATATTATGAATATGACGGCGGTAGTCGCACAAAAGAGGATCTCATTAAATTTGCACATAAATTAAATTCCGGATTATACTAATCCGGTCGTGCTGTAATATACAATCTATATTATAGCAAAAAATTGATTCCGGTTCTTTACATAGTTTAAAACATATAAACATAACTACTCTATATAATTATGAAGAAGAAACCAGTCGTCACAAAAAGCTTTCGCCTTTTTGATTTTTATACATATGATGGAGAAATTTCCGATACCAGTAACAGCGAAGAAAGCTCCAATGATGAACACTCAGTCGACGGAAACCCGCAATTTAATGCAAATAAAACCAACACATTTCTTATTCAAATGTTTGGAATTAATGAAAAGGGGGACAGCTGCTGTTTATTTGTAAAAGACTATTTACCTTTCTTCTTTATCAAAGTTGCAGATCACTGGGATAAGTATATTGTCAAAAAATTTATGTTAGATCTAAAAAATAGATCACACCACGAATACAAAGACCCCCGCTTTCTGAGTAAAACTGTATATAGCAATATCGTTTCTTGTGAATTAGTGGAACACGAGAAACTATATGGATTTTCCGGAGGCAAACAGCACAAGTTTATGAAAATGAGCTTTACTAATTTTACATCTATGAACAAAGTGAAAAAATTGTGGTATAAATATATTCATAATTTTAAAGGAGAATTTGTCAAGAAAGTATTACAAAATATAGAATTCAACAACACTTCCCTGGAATTATACGAGTCTAACTTATTGCCACTTTTACGATGCTTTCATATTTATAACATTAGCCCTTCTGGTTGGGTTGCATTTAAACTTAATCAAACATCAAAGCCCTCCGTAAAAACGACTACTTGTAAATACGAATATATTATTTCTATCAATAACATACTCCCAGAAAATGACAAGGAAGTTATTGTCCCCTACAAAATATGTAGTTATGATATTGAGGCCAGTAGCAGTCACGGCGATTTCCCTGTTCCCAAGAAAGATTATAAACGACTGGCAACCAATATTGTAGATATATTTTTACCAAAAATTGGCATTCCTGTTTCACAAAAACAACTCGATAAGTTTTTAGAATTGGCGATCCTTACCGCGTTTGGACACGGCAAACTCAAGGATATTGACATTGTGTATCCTAAGAAAAATGTTACAGTTGACGATCTAAAAGAACGAATTGCTATTGTATTGTCGCACGCGTTCAATACCGCAAAAACAATGAACACAAAAGAAGATAATACCGAACTCATCAAAATTAATGATATTATTGAACAAATGAACCAATTCAATCAAACTATGTATGAAAATAATGATGACAACGAAGATCAGGATTGCGACATTGTAGACAAACCGCGATTCAAATACAAAAATACCATTAATATTGATCGAAAAGATAAACTCATACAAATATTGTTGTCTGAAGCTTTAAAACGAGATGAAAAAATACAATTGACAAACGAAATACTTACTCGACTTTTCCCACCACTGGAAGGCGACAAGGTCACTTTTATCGGCTCCACCTTTTTAAATTACGGAAAGAAGGAACCCTATTTAAATCACTGCGCTGTCCTCGGTTCTTGCGATCCAATCGATGGTTGCGAAATCGAAACGTGCGACACCGAAAGAGAAGTATTACTTAAGTGGACTGAACTCATACAAAGAGAGGATCCAGATATTATTATTGGATACAATATTTTCGGGTTTGATTACAGCTTTATGTTTAACCGAGCAGACGAATTGTATTGTTTGGAAGAATTCTTACTCTTATCTCGAATTAAAGATGAAGTTGCCGCAAATGAAGTCAATAACCAATATGAAATGGAAAAAACTTTACTCAAAATTGCAAGCGGAGAATACGACCTGCAGTATTATAAAATGAAAGGCAGACTGCAAATTGATATGTATGCCTATTTCAGAAGAGATTTCAACCTTTCTTCTTACAAATTAGATGATGTGGCTGGACAGTTCATATCCGATTCCATCAAAAAGGTAGAAGTGGTAGAGCACCCTATTCACGGTAAATGCACCGAATTATATAGTAAGAATCTAATGGGTTTACACCAGGGTGACTTCATACATATTGAACTGAACGGATTTACAAGTGATTATTATGGAGGAGGGAAGAAATTCCGAGTTCTTGAAATAGTGGAAGACAAAGACGGATTTAATGTTATTATGATTAAAGATATTCTTATGCTGGAAGATTTCAAGTCAATCAAGTGGACAATGGCAAAAGATGATGTCACTCCACAAGATATTTTCCGATTAGCCAATGGTGACTCTGCAGATCGTGCAATTGTTGCGAAATACTGTGTTCAGGATTGTAACCTTGTCCATCATCTTATGAACAAAATTGATGTTATTACCGGATTTATTGAGATGTCCCGGATTTGTAGTGTCCCTATTAATTTCCTCATTTTCAGAGGACAGGGTATCAAACTCACCAGCTATGTGGCAAAGAAATGTAGAGAAAAAAATACACTTATGCCCGATATGGATAAATCAGAAGATAAAGATGGGTATGAAGGAGCCATTGTGTTACCACCAAAATGTTCCATGTATATGGACAACCCCGTGGCTTGTGTCGATTACTCTTCCCTATACCCTTCTTCTATGATTAGTCAGAATTATAGTCACGACAGTAAAGTATGGACAAAAGAATATGACCTACAAGGTAACCTCTTCAAAGAAACAGGAGAAACCGATGGAAAAGGAAACTATATTTATGATAATTTACCAGAGTTTCAGTATATTGACATCGAATTTGACAGTTACAAGTATGTTCGCAAAACAGAAACATCCAAAGAAGAAAAAGTGATCAGCGGGAAGAAAATTTGCAGATGGGCACAACTCCCCGATAACCAAAGATCCGTTATGCCTTCTATTCTAACCGAACTATTAAAAGCCAGAAAAGACACGAGAAATATGATTAAAACCGAAAAAGATCCCTTTATTCAGAATATTTTGGATAAACGACAGCTCGGATACAAAGTCACCGCTAATTCTTTATATGGTCAATGCGGCTCCAAAACATCCACCTTCTATGAAAAAGATGTTGCTGCCTCTACTACCGCTACCGGGCGAATGATGATTCTATATGCCAAGAAAATGGTTGAAACAGTATATGGTAACGCTATTTGTAATACCAAAGCACACGGACAAGTTAGGACACGAGCCGAATATGTATATGGAGATACTGACTCTGTATTCTACACATTCAATCTGGAAGACCCCGTTACTGGAGAAAAAATAAGAGGACAACCCGCGCTTGAAATTACAATTGAACTATCATACGAAGTCGAAAAAATTTCCAGTATGTGGCTAAAAGCACCTATGTATTTAGAATATGAGAAAACGCTTATGCCATTCATGCTGTTATCTAAAAAGAGATATGTGGGTATGTTATATGAAGAAGACCCAAACAAAGGTTATTTAAAATATATGGGACTATCCCTGAAAAGAAGAGATTCTTGTGATTATTTGAAAGATATTTATGGAGGAATTCTCAATATTTTAATGAAAGAAAACAACTTATCTAAATCCATTGACTTCTTAAATACTTCACTGAATAACTTGATTCAGGGCAAAGTGCCTATGGATAAATTGGCGATTACAAAGGCGTTACGAAGCGACTACAAGAATCCACACCAAATTGGTCATAAGGTATTGGCAGACAGAATCGGCGAAAGAGAACCAGGAAATAAACCAAAACCGGGTGACAGAATCAAATTTGTATTTATTTGCACGGATAAACCCAAAGCATTGATGGGTGATAAAATCGAAACCCCTCAATTTATCATTTCGAATGATATCAAAATTGATTATAACCACTACATTACCAACCAAATTATGAAACCTTTGCAACAACTCTATGGTCTGGCTTTACCTCATATTTACGAAATGACGAATCTAAAAGGATCATTGAAGACTTATTATACTGAAATTGACAAATTAAAACATAACTATGTTGATCTGGAAGAATTTAATAAGAAAAAAGAAAAATATTGTTCTACCAAAATTAAATCCATTTTATTTGACAAATATTTACAACAAATATATAATGAGAAAAATAATATTCAAACCATCACTCAATTCTTCAAAAGTAGATAATTGACTGCAATATACATATCATATACAACAATAACTCTTGTTATTCTAAAAAAGTTAATAGAAATAAAAAAAACAAAAAAACGTGACAAAACTCCATGTCGTTTTTTGAAAATGGACATTTATAAATGTCCTTTTTCAAAAAAAAATATTTTTTTTTTTTCAAAAGTTTTTTTTATGTTTTCTTCAAAAATAGAGGTTTTCATATTTATTAGTGTGATGCAGTTATTTTGATATATAATTATACAAACCCTTACTGAACAATTTTTTTTGAAAAAATAGAAACTGGTCGATGTCCTCTTAAGAACAAATTTTTAAAAAATTCAATAAATACACTAAAAAATACAATATGTGCTACATAATAGTAATATAAAAATACAAAATCATACATAAAAGTGATTTTTCATTTTTTGAATGAGATATTTTTTTTGTTACTTTAGTATACTAACAAATGACTAATCAAATTACATCAAATTACATCCAAAAATTATACTGCAGTGTTTGCAACTTTAAATGCAGCAAAAAGGGTGATTATAACAGGCATCTTTTGACTGCAAAACACAAAATCCTAACAAATCCTAACGAAATTACATCAAATTACATCGCAGCATATAAATGTAGTTGCGGAAAATCGTATAAGCATTCGTCGTCGTTGTCGAAACATAAACAGAATTGTGTTAGAATATTAAATAATGATATAACAGATCCAGAAGATACAACTATTATACAAGGAACATCAGAAACGCCAGAACTGGTAACGATGTTGGTAAAACAGAACCAAGAATTCAAAGAACTCATTCTATCACAGAACAGTCAGATAATTGAGTTATCCAAAAATGGCGGTATGAATAACTGCCATAATACGACGAATAATAATAATAATTTCAATTTAAATTTATTTTTAAATAATAATTGTAAAGATGCATTAAATATTACGGATTTTGTAGATGCTTTGGAATTACACCTAAATGATTTAGAACAAACAGGTGAATTAGGACACGTGAATGGCATTAGTAGAATATTTATGAATGCGTTAAACAACATAGATGAGACCGAGCGCCCTTTTCACTGTACAGACAGTAAACGAGAAACGGTATATATTAAAGACAATAACAAATGGTTAAAAGACGATAATAAAGTAAAGTTAAAATCAGCAATCAGCAATGTAACAAACAAGAACGCAGGACAATTAACACAATGGTGTGAAGAAAATCCAGATTGTACTATTATGAGTTCAACAGAAAATACACAGTTAACCGAAATTACTTTAAACTCGCTGGGCCCTCCTGACGAAAATGAGTATGATAAGAATAATGAAAAAATTGCAAAAAATATAATGAAAAAAATAACCATCTCAAAACAACCAGCATAAATACAATTCTTATTGTATTGTATTTATTGTAATTATTGTATCTATGTTACGGACTGCGATTAAACTGTAGGTTATTAAAACTTAAATTATTTGAGGCATCGAAAAATTCGTGATAAATAATAGGCACACTCAATGAATAACTCAAAGGTGTGTGTTGATTTATAGAACTATTCGAAATATCAACTAATAGATTTTCCAGTAATTCATTAATGCCATTTGAAATCTCTTGTGTCAAATTTTGATTTAATATACCATCTTCTCCGGTAAATAATGTTTCGGGTAATGCATATCCTTGTTGCAGGTTCTCTATTGAATCTTGCGAAATATGAGAAGGCGAATCAAATGATTGTTGTGGTATAGTATCTGTTGACGTATTCAAAGATTGACCAGAAGAACGACGAGAACTTATACTCTCGTTAGTTTCTACCTCACTGATATATGTAGGTATGTAATCGCGAACATCATACCGACAAACTGGACAGCGAACGCTTTCTCGAAACCAATTCATTAATGGTTCCGTCTTAAAAGTATGTCTACAATGTAAAATCTGTCGTAAATTATCTCCTTCTTCGAAATCTTCCATGGTAATATAACAACGGGAATTCAACAGTTCCATATCTTGAGAATAAGTAAATATTCGTGTCGATCTTTCTATTTCTGCATTACTGGGTCGAACAATGACATTTCTAAGTTCGGGTCCTAATCCACCAAAAAAGTGTCGTGGATCCATTTGTGTAGTTCGAAAATGTGTGGCTGGGGTATGTAAAGAAGACGCAAATGCGTTTGAACGCAAATTTCTGGATATGTCACTAATTCCAAATATAGAAGGTCTTTGATAACCGAAATTGGCGTTTCCTGAAAAAGCCGCATTGTTATTCATTCCATTGTATCGAGGAGTGGTATTTCGAAAACGAAGACTATTGGGCTCAAATATAGAATTTCTTTCGTTTCGCTGCCGTTCATCACTTCGTTGTTCTTCTTCATTACGTCTTTCACTCCTTTGTCTTTGTTGTCTTCGAATAATGTCAATAATAGACGTCATATTTAAATTATAAGTAGACATTATGTCTTGATTGGACCGCATAGTTTGAACATACTCCCTCAGTAAAAAGGTTAAATCTGCATCCAATGATTCTTCTGTATTTATATTTGTATGCGGTTGTTGTCTGGATTGTCTATTTAATCGTAATATTTCATCTTCTAATTGCTCACGGACTGTCTGAAAAATTGATTCAAAATTATCCATTCAAGTAAATAATATATAAAGAGATTTTTAAATATTATTTAATGGAAATAAATAAATACAAAGATAAAGGATTTATAGGGTTGGAGAATTTGGGAAACACCTGTTTCTTAAATTCTTGTTTACAGGTATTGAGCAACACATATGAATTAAATGATTTACTTGAAAAAATGGAACATAACCAGTTGCAAGTCCATACAAATAAAAATGATTATATGATGGTGGAAGAGTGGAACAGTCTTCGTAAAGTAATGTGGAGCGGTAATGGTGTTGTTTCTCCCAAAAGATATGTATTAAATTTGAAAAAGATAGCTAAACTTAAAAAGATGGAATTATTTACAGGGAATTCTCAAAATGATTTACCTGAATTTCTATTATTCTTTATGGATTGTATTCACAATAGTATTTCACGAAATGTAACAATGAATATTAATGGAAATATAGAAGGAGATACAGATAAATTGGCGGTGGTTTGTTACAAAATGTTAAAAGATATATACAAAAAAGAATATTCAGAAATTATGAAAATGTTTTATGGTATCTATGTTTCAGAAATCAAATCGGTAAAAACAAACAAACAAGAGAGTCTGACTCCTCAGCATTATTTTATGCTGGATTTACCTATTCATATTATTGGTGAAAAACAAATTATCGCGTCTACCCTCTATGACTGTTTTGATTTGTTTACTTATCCCGAATATTTGGAAGGCGACAATGCTTGGTTCAACGAGCGAACCGGAGAAAAAGAAAATATCCAAAAACGAATGATCTTTTGGAATTTCCCCGATATTTTGATTATTACATTAAATAGATTTAGTATTGACGGAATGCGTCGAATCAATAAAGAAATCGATTTTCCCATTGACAACCTTGACCTTACCAAATATGTATGTGGATATAACAAAAGTTCATATATATATGATTTATTTGGAGTTTGCAACCATATGGGAAGTCCCCATGGTGGTCATTATAATGCGTTTGTTAGGAATTATGCTAATCAGTGGATTCACTACGATGATGAATCGCATAGTATTGTAAAAGATGTATCTAAAATAGTCAGCCCAAGTGCTTATTGTTTGTTTTATCGTAAAAAAAATACCTAATTATAATATAAAATGGAAAACGAAAATAAAATTGCAACGAATGATTTAGAAACGAATATTGACACCCCCAATCCAGATTTAAAAACGGATGCTGACTCCCCACGCCCAGATTTAGAAAATAAGGATGGCGCCTCCGGTCAAGACTTTCAACAAATGATAGATTCCGTTTTTAATCAAAATAATTTAACCATGGTCGGGTGGTTCTTGGGAGTGTATTTGGTTGTATATTTAGGACTCGGTATTTTTTATAAAAAAGAGGGAGAGGAATCAACTTTCAAGCAAAGTGCAAAAAAAATAGTGGATTTTTTGTTTGTGATTTTGCTAATTTTTATGATTATTACATTTGTATATTTGCTTTCTAAAGATCAACAAGACGAATATTCTCAAGAACTATATAATTCGGTTCTCAAATTTTTAGATAATCCTTATTCGTTATTACCAGGTATAGCTATATTAATTGCATTTTATGTAATGGTATATTTATTTAAAATTCCTATGGATGGCAATAAACCATTTTCCGTTGCTTTTATTGAAGGTTTATTATGGATAACTTTAGTAATAGTTGTGCTGGTGCAATTTTTTAAACAAGTCTTTAATTTATCGTTATTAAACTTCTTCGACGAATTGAAAGAGGAAACGGAAGAGAAAATCAAAGAGGAAACGGAAGAGAAAATCAAAGAGGAAACGACTGAATTAGAAGTGCAACAGCCAGAAGAAGAAGTATTTCATATATCGAATAATAAATATAATTACGAAGATGCAAAAGCCATTTGCAAAGCATATGATTCAGAATTAGCCACCTATAAACAAGTAGAAAATTCATATCAAAAAGGCGGAGAATGGTGTGGTTATGGATGGTCTCAAGACCAAATGGCCCTCTTTCCCACACAACAAACCACTTATGATAAATTAAAATCCAATGGCAAAGAAGTGCAATATAATTGTGGTCGTCCTGGAATCAACGGAGGACATATTGCAAATCCTTACATCAAATTTGGTGTAAATTGTTTTGGAAAAAAACCGAAAGCAGGGGACGATGATATGGCAAGAATGGCTATCTCTGGAGATAATCTTCCTATGACAGCAGAACAAAAGGAACTTCAGGCCAAAACTCAATATTGGAAGGACAATGCGTCTAAATTACTACAAATAACTTCATTTAATAAAGATAAATGGAGTAGAAACGATCAATAATTCATAATTCTAATAGATGTTATCATTATGAATTCATTCTTTTTTCCAAACGTTTTTCCACTCGTTTTAACATATCATCTTTGTATATCCCCGTGGGTACATACTCATCGATGGGTGTATATTCCTTTTTAGATTTCACCGTCTGTTGTAGTTGGTTTTTATCATTAAATAATTTGTTTGTAATGTCATCTTCCTCCTTTTCTTCTAATTCCTCCTTATTTATTATGGTTCCTTTTTCGTCCACTTGAACCCCCGTTTTCTTTTTAATTTCACTTCGAACATATTTGGGAACATAATTTTTCCAATTAATAAACAGTGTATTTGGATGCGTATATTTTACTTCAAACCCATTTTTTTCCAATTTTACCACTAAAAACCCTATGCAATCTCCCTGATTATACAAAGGTTCTCCGAATAAATATTCGGGAACTTGAAAAAACACGAATTTGTCCTGGCGAGATTTACCAGTAAATTGAATTCGTTTGTATATGCGATTCAGAATCTTATTAAATATTGCCAATTGCTTTAAATCTCGTCGTTGATTCCGTTCAAATAAATCATCAATGTTCATTTTCTGGACAGTTTCTTCTTCATCGTTAAACAAAAGATTTGACATTAATTAATATGCACAAAGAAAAAACATAAACAAATACTACTTATTTTATTAATGATTGAGAACCGAGAACATAAAATAGAACATATAGTGATGTCCGGGGGAGGACTGATTATGCTCCCGTTTTATGGTTATTTACGAGATTCTGCTAAAAAAGGTCTCTGGAAACTGGAAACTATCAAAACTATCTATGGCACCTCAGCAGGGGCTATTATGGGAATGATCATCTGTTTGAATTTAGAGTGGGACTTACTGGACAATTATATTATTAATCGCCCTTGGAAACATGTTTTCAACATAAACGTAGAAGAAGTATTGTCTATTCTTACCAACAAAGGATTAAAAAATAAGGATTGTTTGATTAAAGTATTTAAACCCATGTTTGAAACCAAAAATGTATCACTCGACATTACATTGAAAGAATTTTATGAAATAAACCACATTGATTTACACTTATTCATCACTGAAATTAACACATTTACCTGCATTGATGTGAGCCATTTGACACATCCCGATTGGAAACTGGTCGATGCGGTGTATATTTCAGCTGCGGTGCCTATCTTGTTCTCCCCTTTTTATGTAGAAAATATTTGCTATGTGGATGGGGGATTCTTAAATAACTTTCCTTTATTGTCCTGTATACATAATGAAAAATGTGCTAACGAGAACATTTTACCTTTAGATATTGATAATGAAATGCAACCTATTGATACAACTACATCACTATTTGAATTGTTATTAATATTGTTTGTATATATCTTGCAAAAATTAAACAATCGCAGCAATTATCCACAATTAGAAAACACTGTATCTATCGATTTTCCAAGCACATCATTGAGAAGCATTAACGAATTAATCGAGGATGCAGGAAAAAGAGAAGAATTAATACAACACGGAGCCAGTTTTGTAAAATCGAATACTCCCACTGAAACAACCGATTAAACTTCGTCATACGGTTCATAGTCAAGTATATTACACACTATTATCGTGATGGCCGTCAATAGTAGAATCACTACTATTCCAACCATCATATGTATTGCACACATATACTCTTTTTATTGATTTAGCATAATATTTACAAAGCTTTCTAAAGCAGTAGATGTAATTTTGGAATCAAATTCAATTACTTTATTATCCTTCAACATTTTTACAGTTGGAAACGATTCAATTTTATATTTTTGCATCATTGAGGAAACCTTACTGTCTTCTTCATCTGTGCAATCTACATTTACACATTTCACTTCATAACCATTCACCACTCGTCCATTATTTTGACTCTCGAAAGTATCCCATTCGGGTTTAGCTGTTTTGCAATGAGGACACCAAGTCACATTGAAAAATAATATTTCAACAGAGTTGTTTCTTCTATTTTCATTTGCCACATCGCTAAATTTTTTTTGTTTTTCGGCCTCGCTTCTTCTTTTTAAATAAAGAATTGCAATAATTATCAAGACTATCGCTATAATAATCGATAAAACAGCGGGTAAATAAGGTTTTAAATATTTATTAAGAACTCCTGTGAAAGTTGCCATATATATATATATAATAAATACATATAATATCTTGATTTTTATCGAATTCTTTTTTTTATCTCGTTAATATAACATGGTGGCAAAAAACAAAACAAGAAAACAAAATTGCATTTACAATTCAGACGATTTTAATGATAAAAATGGAATGTTAACCGCTATATGGGGACCCGGTATGTGGCATTTTCTACACACAATGAGCTTTAATTACCCAACTCATCCTTCCAAAAAACAAAAAAACGAATATAGAGACTTTATGTTGAGTTTAAAACATATCTTACCTTGTGGTAAATGTAGAGACAATTTAGCTAAAAACTACAAAACAATGCCATTAACGATGAAATATATGCAAAATAGAGAACGATTTTCTCGTTATGTCTACACACTACACGAAATGGTGAATAAACAATTAGATAAAACTTCTGGATTGACCTATGATGTTGTTAGAGAACGGTATGAACATTTTCGGGCGAGATGTGTGTTTCCAGATAAAAATAAAACTCGGAAAAAAATGAACAAAAGTGATAAAGGATGCGTTGTTCCACTCTATGGAGAAAAGGCAAAATGTGTTTTACATATTGTTCCTCACGACAAAAAATGCAAAACCCTGCAAATCGATGAAAAATGTATTAAAAAAAAAATAGAGCTTTAATTCTTATCTATTTAGTAAAAAGAAATGTAACAAAATATATATAATCATATAGTAAAGAATGAAACCCACAACATATGAAAATGAAAATGAAGAAAAACTCATATTAGAACAAAAAGAACCCGAAATAAGAGAAACTAAAAAGTCAATTCCTTTCTGGTCCGAAGATCCCAATATTCTCTTTCATCCAAAATACATGTTTGAATTTTTCCCTGTAGAATTGATGAGTTATGAACAAAAATTAAATGCAATCACCAGAACGATTCTCGTATTGTCTGTTGTCGGATTGACAATATACAAAAGTTTTCGTATGTTGATCATTGTCTTCATTACATTATTGGCTATTTTTATATTACATTATTATCACGAAAAAGATTTACAAAAAATGGGAAGTAAGGAAAAGTTTGAAACTATTAAAGAAGGCTTTGCTAATCCTGCTCTACAAGTTATCGAATCCAAAAGAGAAACTATACCCTCCCAGGTATTTAGTCAACCCGATTCTTCTAACCCATTCGGAAATGTATTGATCAGTGATTATGATTACAATGTTGATAAAAAACCGGCTCCTGCTTCTTATACCAAATCTGGAAGTGATTCTATTTTGGCATCTGCTAAACAAGCTGTTTCTGAAGCCAATCCTGACCACCCCGATATCGCAGACAAGTTGTTTAGTGATTTAGGAGGCAATCTTCAATTTGAACAGTCAATGCGACAATTTACCTCCAATCCTACCACCACCATACCAAACGACCAAGGCGCTTTTGCCGATTTTTGTTATGGAAGTATGATTTCTTGTAAAGAAGGAAACAAATTTGCTTGTGCAAGAAATTTAACAAGACATACCAAATACTAACTCTTTTGTTATTTAGGCTATTTAAATAATAAATCCTTGATATAAATTCTCTGTTTATAATATAAAATGTCAGATTTAAAATTACATAAGTTTAACCACACAGACCGTATTGGAACAGACCATACGGATTTAACTCAACAAAATATAGCAAATACGAAGTTCGCTAATCATAACCTTACAAACTTTTTCAATAATAAATTATCGAACGATCACGTTCAATTTGCTATTCCTCAACCCACGCTAAATTTTTCAGGGGGAGCCCACGGAAACGGATTGAACGATACCACTTCTGCAACCGAAAATGATTTGTTGTTGAAGGTTGGACAAGAAAGAGCCTTCGAGAAACTTCAATTGTTTCAACGTCCCTTTACTACCGTCCCTTATTTAGGAAGAGGCAGTGTAGATCCTGGACTGGAAAGCCAAATATTACAAGGTGAACCCGTTCAAGAAAAGAAGAGTGTATCGACCATTATGGAGAAATCCTTTAATGATTACAGTTTGTTTGTATTGGACGATGAAGCCAAGAACAAGGCCACTGATGCTACACTCAAGGTCGAAGAAGCCGCTTTAGATGGATGGGTTCGTGGAGGAATGACCACTCGCGAAATGTCCGTGGAAGAAGCCATCCGCAAATCTAAAAAATAATTTAGCAAATATTATATCCATATACTTTATAATATTTGAATTATGAGTTCTAATGACTCAACTATCTCAGCCATCTCAGACGACGGTTCTAAACTAATTGAAAACTTTTTAGCCGACTCAACGAAAGATAAAGAATCAGCAAATGCGTTGCTTGAAAACCTTGCAGAGGAAGACTCCATTACAACCGATGACATATCCAAATTAAATGCAAGTATCGATGACAATAGCGAAAATATTGACGCATTTATAGCAGAGTTGAAACGGTTAGTTGCTCCTGATGCTGATGGTGCTTCTGCTGATGGTGCTTCTGCTGAAGAAGAGGCTCCTCCTGCTGAAGAAGAGGCTCCTGCTGCTGAAGAAGCGGCTGCTCCTGCTGCTGAAGAAGCGGCTGCTCCTGCTGCTGCTTTCGATATAACTTGTGCAGATATACAAACTGCGGTTCAAGGATTAAACGTTACAATTGAATGTTCAGACAAAGGTATTACAGTCACCCCCACCCAAAAGGGAGGAAAATCAAAAAAAAGAGGAAATAAGAGAGGTGGAACCAAGAAGAGAAAAAGAATGACCAAACGTTCGAATAAACAACGAAAGAACAAGTCTCTCCGTAAAAAATAGGCATTTAGAAAAATGTTGCGTTAGTATATAGAGATGAATCTAAATGAGTTGAAGGAAGCGTTTGCCGCCAAAATGGCAGGTGGAAGAAAACACAAGAAAATGACCGCCAGGAAATCAATGACCGCCAAGAAAGGTGGAAAAAAGAATAAATCAATGAAGAAACTTAAGAATAAATCTATGAAGAAGCTTAAGAATAAGTCTTTAGGGAAGAAATCCAAGAAATAAATTAATATTTACATGATAAACATATAAATATTAATGCAGTATACAATGAATGTATCCAATAGAAGTAGAGATTCCGGCAACATTCACAACCGCCGAATATCGTAAATATGTCCGCACATTGTTTCAAATGGATCTGACAGAAGTCGAAAAAGAAAATAGACAAATTCAAGAACACAACGACGAACCGTGGGATGACGAAACCACCGACGAAATGCTATATGACAATGGGCGTGCAACCAAATTTATGGATTATGTAGAAACAGAAACGAAATCCGACCCGTTATTTGCGTGTTTATATCAAAAAGCGGCAGCAAAAATGTTCTCTACAGATTTAGGGATAGGTTTAGCTGTTTTGTTTTCTTATGACTATCTACATTATTATCACAAGTGTTTGCAATCCTATTTTTCCAATGAGAGAACTTTAAAGGAAACAAATCCCGATTATATCAAACTAAATGAATTAGTAAGCTAATAAAAATATATTTTTATAATATAAATGGCGTCAACCTCAAATAAAAATTATCCCGGAAATCACGATATGCAACAAAAAATGAATGAACGAATGTGTGACCGTGCAACATATATCCATTCCGCTCCTGCAGAGGCTTATTCAAACAATTTGCCAGGAAATGGACTCTTGCCTGCTAAATTGGCAAGAAACAAACTATGTTCTAACTATTGTGATGTAGAGTCGAATTTACTTGGAATTGGCTCCACCAATTTGGTAACTCCTCAAACTCCTGTAGTGCCTGAATTCAACAAGGTACAAAGCTTGAACATGATGGAAAAAAGTCAGTTATTTGTTCCCGCTCCTTTTATCGCTAAATCTCACCAAAGACCTTCTCCACTAAATTAACTTTCACTTTTTGGTGTCTTGATGTTCGATTATGCGATGATTTTATGTTTTTAAAACTTTGTTTATACCCATTTTTATCCCTTTTTTTTATTTCACTTGGTAATACTGTCAATATTTCTTCTACAATTGGTTTTACTACTGGTTCTGCGCCATTTGTTTGTGAGATGGATGGTTCAGTTATCGATTGATTACTTTGCAATAAAGCTAAAATTTCACTGGTAAGAAAGTTCTGGTCCGGTTTTACTAATATTTTATCACATTCTTCTATTTCCATTTTCATATATTCCTCTAATAACCGCATTTCTCCTTGTTCATCTAACTGTATTGGTATTTCTATTTTGGCTAATACATATTTATTTGACATATACATAAAATACAGTATTTATTTTATGTATTTTTTCGGAATAACAATATATTTACAAAGTAAAGTCGATTATGGTCCACCTGCTGCTGGAGGGGCAGTTTTATCAGTTATCGATTTTGTTATCTTATTGACAACCAATTTATTTATTTGTTCACCACTTTCATTTTCGATTTTATTTTTTATCGCATTTTTTATCTTATTGACAACTAATTCCTTTATTTGTTCACCACCATTTTCATTTTCGATTTTATTTTTTATCGCATTTTTTATCGCATTTTTTATCTTATTGACAACTAATTCATTTTCATTTTCATTTTCACTTTCACTTTCACTTTCACTTTCACTTTCACTTTCACTTTCACTTTTACTTTTACTTTTACTTTCATTTTCACTTTCATTTTCACTTTCACTTTCACTTTCACTTTCACTTTCACTTTCATTTTCATTTTTATTTTCATTTTTATTATCGGATTGATCACTTAGAGGAACACCTGGAAGAAAAAGTTCTAATTGATTTATATTTTTCTCGTGTCCGTATTTATCTATAAAAACTATTTTGTTATTGGAATCAGATGTATTGGTATCTTCTGGCGATGGTTCCGACTCTAAAATCAATGCACAAATTTCGGTTCCAACAATTCTTTCGGCAAAAGCCAGTTTATATTTGCGTTGAAACTGAGTAGTATTATATATATTTAATCCAGCCTGACACTGCTGTAGTAATTGTATACTTTCTCGTTCTTGTTTAGCGTGTTCATTATTAAGGGATTTATTCGTTTTTCGATCAATAGCATCACAATATTCGGGATCAGTAAGTGCAGATATAGTTGAACAAACACTATCATTATCACTATCACTATCACATTTATTACACAGTTTTCGTTTGATTATAGTGACAATTTTGTTTATTACTTCCTCTTTCAACATTTTTTGCTGGGGTATGTCTATTTTTTCGATAATGTTGGGGTTGAATTCTGATGGGCTTGATATGTTTTCATTGATTTTTTGTCGAACTGTATCTATAATTTTTGTTGTGAGATCTGTTTGGCTCACTTTCGATACAGTTTCTGTTAATATGGTTGCAATTTCTGATGGGCTTGATATGTTTTCATTGATTTTTTGTCGAATTATATCTATAATTTTTGTTGTGAGATCTGTTTGGCTCACTTTCGATACAGTTTCTGTTAATATGGTTGCAATTTCTGATGTGATATTATTTTTATTCTCAAGATCTTTTATTTTCTTTTCAGATAATATTTGTATTAATTCTATTGCAGTTTTGCATCCTTCCAAATTATTGTTGGATAGTTGAGGATAACCGGAATTATCTTTAAAAGTCATTATATCTGGACACTGATTTTCGATTGGGTCGATACCATCCATTTCATCAATACCAAGTTGTTTATTCACAAGTTTGATACTGTTTATAACTGCAGTAAGTGTTGTTCTTAGTTCATTATATCTTGACATATTAAGTGAATTTATAAATAGTGATTTGTCTGTATATAATTTGGAATGGTCTGTATCCGATCCTGAATCATCTGTATCTGATCCTGAATCATCTGTATCTGATCCTGAATCATCTGTATCCGATTCTGAATCAAGGATAAGGCGGTTTGGGGATTTATAATTCCCAATTATTGCTTCTCGTTTTCTTCGATCATCATCTTCTGCTTTGTTATCTTTTTCTCGTATTTTCTCTGATTCGTTATCTGCAATTCCCATAAGGTTTTGTTCTTCGCGCGTTGATTGTCGTTTAATCAAGTCATTGTTAATACTTTGTTCTAACTGTTCCCGAATTTTATTTAAATGTTGTATTCTATTATTATGTTCACTTTCTTTAGTATTTTCATATTGTTTTATAGCGTCGTCTATAGTTTGTTTGGTTTTGCTTATATATAAATATTGGGTTTCAATTTGTTCATCTATAGTTTGAAGTTGTTTATCTATAGTTTCACCTGTGGCATTATTGAGTTCTTTATCTAAACTAGTATTAAACTCATTCATTTGACGATTAAACTCATTCATTTGATCATTAATAGTTGTTATCTGACTTTTTAAATCATCACTATTCAGCAGTGAAACCTCTTTATTTAATGTATTTTTGTCGGTGTCTACGTTTTCTATTAATGTGGATATCAAGATTGTGTGTTCTTGTATCTTAGTTCTTGCTAACTCTATTTTGGCTGTAAGTTCTTCTTGTTGTGCAAGTTTCAATTGTTTATCTGTAATCAAACTATTCAATGCTGCAAAAATCGCAGTTTGATTATCTGCTTGTTTCCTTTCTGCTTCTGCTTGTTTCCTTTCTGCTTCTGCTGCTGTTGCTTCTGCTTGTTTCCTTTCTGCTTCTGCTGCTTTTGCTTTTGTTTCTGCTTCTGCTGCTTTTGCTTTTGCTGTTTCTGCTTCTGCTTTTGCGATGTTGTCACGAATCACGCTTGCTATCTGTGTCAATAATGTTATTTTTAATTGTAATAATCTAATTTTACTGATAGTATTTTTTTTCTCTTGATACAGTGTATTAAAATCAGCGGTGGGAGTATACTCCGTATTTAATGTTTGCGTGAGTTTATCATAGTCGCCCTTGTAATGAGAGTTAGCATCTATATCGGTAGAGAAGGACGTAGGAATAGCATTCATCTCCTCGGTTTCACGCTCAAAAATAGCGTTTCTTAAAGTTATATATTTGTTTTTTCTTGTTTCTGTATCTGTATTATCCATTATTTACTATATATTGATATATAATAAATATATTTTTTAAAGAAATTCTTCTCTAAATGTATTATTCAAGCTACTTAGTATAATGGTTGTAGTTCCAACTTTAATTTATTATTAAAATTATCACTTGCTTCATTTAATTTTTGAGTTTCAAAATTACATATGGTAGAAACTGTATTTAACTTGGCAATTTTATCTAAAAATTCTAATGTTCCTACCGACGATGCATCATTATTATTATCGATGATTCTTAAAAACTCTTCTAAAAACTTCATATATTTATCACTATTTTGTTGAAATAACCTATTATTATGTTGTTTATTTGTTATAATATCTTGTCTGTTATGTTTAGCCTCCGAAGATTTGTCATCAGTTAGCACTTTTAATTCTTGTTGTAATGCAACTATTTTTGGCGTTACATTTGAAAATGTAATGTTGTTTATGTCTTGCGCATCCTTTTGTAATTTTTGTATTTGGATATTAATCATATCCTGTATAGAAGTTAATGCGGATTGTGCTGATTTGTATACTTCTATCATGTTGTCAAGTTGCGCTATTTTTTCATCATCATAAACATCATGTTCATAATAAGAAATTTGCTGATCTATATATGTTTTGATGATTGACAAGTTTTCTACTGCATTTGTTCGTGTGTCATCTTTTTTAGAATTTTCTAATAGTTGATCCACAACTAATTCAAGCATGTTTTTATCTGGATTTCTCGTAAAAATTTTTCTATATAATTCTTTTATTTTGTTTTGAATATACAGCCTCATCGCAGTATAAACTCTTTGTCTGTGTGTTTTATGTGGTTCGGTATCACCTTCAAATGCGAATTTAAATTCATCTGAAGTAACACCTGTATAATTATGAAAATCCTCCCTTTCTTCTTCTGTAAAAGCAATAAATGTGTATTTGTCAGGAGAAGGAGGGTTCACCAGCAAAGTAGGATCATATATAATTCTTGGGTCATATCCTTTAAACATTTTTTCTTCTTCCCCAGTGTTTCGCGCAGATGTTATTGCTTCTTTTGCTGAAACTAATCTTTCATAGTCTAATTGTAAATAATGAATTAGCATATTAATATCATATAATTTATATTGTTTAAACAACGACATTATTTCGTTGTGTTTATCTGTTATTTGTTGGCTGTTGTTTTGTTTCAAAACGTTATTTAAATCAGATTGTAAGATGGTTTTGTTTAATTTTAATTGTATATCATTTATTAGTTCTTCCATTTCTTGACGACCAGATAAAGTCTCCTGGCCTGATAATAAATTATCCAAAATAAACAAAAAAATCTTATAATATGTGGTAAAATTAAGTGGAGTTGTTGTATCGGTTGTCATAAAATTTTCTATTTTTTTAAATTTTTCAGATCCTGTATTTTGAAATTGTGTTTCGTCTGGAACTATTATGGTAGTTACACTTTCAAGTAAATTTTTTGTACGTGTCTCATCGCCGTCAGTATACCTTTCTATATACTTATACTTAAGATCATCAATTAATTGTTGAGCGTAAAATAAAAACGTTGAAATGATTTGTCTATCTTTTTTGTCTCTTTTAACTGGAAATAAATTATAATTATAAACTATTCGTTTGAGTTCATTAATATCTACATAAGGAACTGGAGGAGGATTATTTGCACCCTTGGAAATATTAAATACACAAAATATACATAATACTAAATCTTTGTAAAGGACTTCATTCGGGTCGGTGAAATTATCGTTATGATACGGACCATCAATTTTGTCGTTAAAGTAAGTTTGTATCTGTTGAATGATTAACCTATTTTGCTTAGTAGTTGATTGGTTTGTTCTCACAGTTGGTTTAAATGAAAAACAACCTTTGTGAGTAGGACAATACTTATCAAAACATATATTTACATAGTTAGGAACAACGTGTAGCATATCCTTATTTTTAATCATTAAAATTTCTCTAATTGTTTCGCGCAATTCAGACAAGGAATGATTAATAAACGTTCCTTCAACTCTTCTATTTTCACATACGGTCTTACCTAAGTCTTGTTTCTCATACGTATATTTTTCTAATTCAATTAAATAAGGTAATAATTTGGAATCTTCATTTAATACACTATCAATAAACTTTTTTTCTGAATTAAATGTGCCGGTACTTAAATTAAAACTAAAAATTTTACTGTTATCTACTTCATTTTCTAATAATTTTTGTAATTTTGGGTCTGGGGTTATATTGCTATTTTCTGTCGAATCGTTATAATTAATGGGTAGAAACTTTTTAACAAAAGGTTCGAAAGGATTTTTTTTATTAGGAGAATTATCAACAGGGATACCGTCACTTTTTTTCATTATTTTAGACTTGCCTGTTAGGTTTGCTTGAGAAAAAAGCTTTTGTGAAATTTCATCAATAGACATATTTGTGCCTTGATCTATTTTCGACGATGACAGTAATGTATTAACAATCCCTTTAATATTCTGATCAGACGTGTTAAAAATAGATTCTCTTCCTGATAACGTAGGTTTTACTCCTGATAACGTAGGTTTTTTTTCTGATAAAATCAAGAATATATACGGTAAAATAAAAAGTTTGTCTTTTTCTGCAGTTAGTGCTTTATCATACAGATTATATTTTGTTAATGAAAATTCATATCTTGTTGTTAGTTCAAGTCCGTTCTGTAGAGGGTCTTTTTTTTCAGATGTAAAGAACAAATTTTCTTTTGTTATATATTTTTTTTCTTCTGACATTTTTTCAGCAATCTTTGCTTTCAGCCAATCTTTTGTATCTTGAGATACTTGTTCGACAAAACAACGTTCCAATACAGTAAATCCATTACTCGAATTATTAATAGGTGATATATAAATAGTTGGGTTACTATGTTGTGATTTACTATTTTGTGCATGTATGGATTTTAATTCGGTTATATTTCCTTTACTATTAGGATCACGATTAGGAAGGACCGGAATTGTTAATAATTCATCATTGAGATAGTTATCATTGAGATAGTTATCATAAATACTTCCTTCTTGTTTCACGAAAAGACCAGTAGAATCAGGACCCCATTTTTCTCCTGTAAATAAACTTTTTAATTCCTGTTTCGCATTAAACTCAATAGTATTTTTTTTGATTAACTCAGCGTTTTTAGAAACTTCGTTTATTTTAGATTCTGCTTGTTGTTTATATGCGTTCCAACTTGGTATATATTCTTCCGGTTTAATACTATTAATACTTGCTATTTGTTTGGAATCTAACATTCTTTTCTCTTTATCTGTATCTTGTTCAATTTGTATATTAGCCATAGCACGAACAAGACGAATACTTTTTTTAAAATTAAGTAAATGAGTTTGATCATTTAGTTTTGGGAAAAATTTATTTAAAAATGTTGGCACGGTATTAATATTTCCATAATCAAATGGTATTCCCTGTAAAGCTGATTGAATGTTGTCTTTCTCGTCTTGTCCTCCTCCATTTTGAACAATTTTTCCTATAGGGTCTTTAGTACCGTTATAAATTTCATTTTCATAAAACAACTTCCCGTCAAGTTTTTTGATAGATAAAAAATCATTAATAGTTTCATTATTATCACAATTAAACTCATTTTCTACTCCTGCAAAATCACCAACAATTAAATATGCGTTTTTTTTATTAACACTGTTTGAAAGGTTTAAAAACACCAAGGAATGACTACGAGAACTATTAATATTATTGGGGGTTCCCTTCACGTGTCGATCCGTATCTATCACATAAGTTAAATAATCTCCCAACCGAGTATTAACTGGAAATTTCTTTGTTAACATATTCGTTTCTGCATTTTCTTGCTTATAAACACGAAAAGGATGATTATTTGTATGAGTTATCACATCCTTAAGTTGAAAATAATTATTTGTTTTATTATAAGTAAAATTTGCATTATACCCGTTATTTGTATTCGTCGTTTTTTTTGAAAATCCTATATAATTTGTAGCTTGAATTCGTGAATCGTTATTATCAGTATCATTCGGATTTTTGTATAATTCTATTATTTTCACATTAATGTTATCATATGTCTTCTCTGTTGCTAATTTATTACAAATTTCAATTAAAATACCATCTTCTCTATCGGTTTCAGATATTTTTCTTGAAATTAAAGTGCTGGTTTTTCCTGCTCCACTTGAACCATATCCCATTACAAAAACAGGTTTAGGATTTTCTTCTTTTAATTTATCTATAATTTCGTTTACATATCCTGCAATTTCTTTATTTGATTTTTCAGGACGAAAAATGTTTGTAAAGTTTCCAAATATATATTTATGTTTATATTCGGGTATATCCTTTGAATTTGTGTTAAATGCACCCTCCTTATCTTTTGTATAATATTGCGTATGGTCATCATTGTAATCTAATACCATAGTTTTTGTAGTGTTTCCAGCACCAGACAGACTTTCTAGTTGAATATTAAAACGTCTTTGATTATATTCTTTTCTGTTATGCTGATCATTTCTAATTTTCAAATAGGTTAAAATAGACACATCTATTCTCTCTTGAATTTTTTTATTAATTGCAGATTTTAACTCCTCGTTGTCATTTAATTCTGTTAATAAACCAGTATCGTGTAATATATTCTGAATACATTCTTTCTCTTTTTCAATAATTTCTAATATGTAGTAAAAAAAATAAGCCAAATTCTTATTTAACTCTCTATCTGTATCTGCAATGTTGCTACCCGAGGTTTCAATTTGGAAATAAGGTTCTTTACATAGAAAAATATTTTCTAATATTTCATTTGCAAAATCATTAATATTAAAATAAGTTCTTTTGTTACTGTCTGTGTATTTATTTTCATTATTGAGATTTGTATTTATTCCTTCTGTATCTGCTGGTATATCTATTCCTTTTGTTAAGTATTCAATTTTCGTTTTATTTTCTGGTGTATCCAGTATTTTCCGAATGTTTGTTCGTTTATTTGCTTTAAAATCTGCACCAATCATAAAAAATTTATGATTGTCTTCTGTTAATTGAGTATTATCAATACCAACATAATGAAATTTATTCAATAATGGGATATATTGTTTTAAATTCTCTATTTCCTTTAATTCAGAATTATTTAATGCTAATACTTTTTTCAAATTAGGTAAATTAATAAACTCGTTTACCGCTTTAATATAATTACCTATCATACTTCTAAACAAATTTTCAATTTCATCAGTTACATTCAAATCAACGAAATTCTCTGGAATTTTACCCCCAGATTGGGATCGTTTAGGTTCATTCAATAATTGCCTTGATCTTAATGCAGTTATTTCGTTCTCTATATTAGTTAAAAACTCTTTTACTTTGTTTGTTCTTTCTTGAAAATCAGTTTCAGCCATTTTACTCAACAGATGATCAAATGTAGTTTGAAAACAGCTGGTTATTTCAAGTATACTGTTATTCTCACCAGAAAATGAATAGTTATAATTTTCACTGTAATATAAATACTGCTGTCCTTGTGCATCTTCGTGAACTATATATAGTTTTTTTTCGGTTTTAGCTGTAATAGCATTGTTGCTTGTAACCATCATTGTTTTGCTTTCAGTAATATTATAATAGTTATTGATGTGAATAGTCAAGCTTCCTTTTTTTGGAAAAGAATCTGTGGTTGGGGAGGAAGTTGTAAATGTAAATTTGTTTGTATCTGCCAAACTACAATATCCTATAATGTTAAAACTTGCTTGACTATGAATTTTATCAGTTTCAAGGAAATATATTTTTGAAGTGTAACCTTGTGTCATTATTATATTATATTATATAAATATTTTTAAATTGAAAATTTACAAGTTTATATAGAAAAATCTTTTTATAAAGAAAAACTATAGAATGGAAGTGTATCCTAAAGATTTTTGTGTTTTAGTGGCTTCACATATATCATATGAGCATAGAATACACTTTTTAGTGGAATGTTTAGAATCTTTAGTAGGACAGTCACTGAGCATTCCAATTTATGTATCCATGTCTTTTGAAAATGAGGAAATTAAAGAAAAAACTATTCTAAATGTCAGTGCGAGTGAAAAGATTATAAACTGTCAATTCATTATCATTGTTATGCAGGAATCAAAAACACCACAAATGAAGCACTTTGAACATTTATTAAATGCGATAGAATACAAACACGAATGGATAATGTTTTGCGACGACGATGACACTTACCAAGAAGACAGAGTCTTGAATTTTGCTTATCATATACAAAAGGCTAAACAAGAAGAACAACCCAACTGCAAATTGATTGGAGTATATGAAGGAGTAAGTGACAAATCTCACAGAGAAAAACGAGAAGAATATTGGTCTTATTGTGTTCACAAAGACACGGTCAAGAAATTCTATACTTCCTTGGACAAGTATGATACTATTATCGCAAACAAATGTTGCGATGTGTTATTTGCCGAATATTTACGACGAAGTTCCCCCGTATACTATTTTATTCAATTGAAAAAGTCGTTTTACAATTATCGGATAGAAGACAACCAAAATAGTATTACAGGATATATACAAAACAATCGAATTATGTATGAGAACTTTCAAGAGCCACCGCCAAAAGAAAGTGAGGAGTGGAGCGATTATATAGAAAAATGGAACAAATATATACAAGAAAACAAAAACATATATACCCACGATTTTTATTTACGCACCCTGGTTGGTATTGACTTTGACACTATTTTACAAAATGAATTCTTACAGAACTATTGTTTATTGGAATATATGGATCAAGACTTCATAGAAGAATTACGAAATTGGCATTTAGAAATAAAAGAAGCGTGCAATCTCGTTTATGATATACCTATCTAATTTACATCTTTGAATCACTAAAGATGTAAATATATACACCGTTGACATTAAATGTATATAGATATATAAATGAGCTACACATCAAGTCCAAATGGATTATTTACATATACAATCACTGGTGTGTCAGATAGCACCGAACTTGCTATCATACAAAGTGCTTTTGACAAATGGGACTCTATTTGTCTCGTTGATACTTCTCGCTGGGGGGCTGATTATACCATAAGTGTTAGTTACTCGGTCGCTGATTTAGAGACTGGTATTCTTGGCGGAGCATCTATGCAAACATACAATATTAGCCAAGGAACTACTTATGGAAATATTATGCCTGCGAGCGGAACTATACAGTTAAATACAGATTATACTACCTCCATGCTTTCTGATACACGAACAGGAGGAAAAACAGAATACTATTATGTGGTTCTACACGAACTTGGACATATTTTAGGAATTGGACCTTTCTGGAGTGCATCTTCTCCTATTTTTGCTCCTATTACCAGCTACACCGACGCAAACGATTCTATCACTAAATACTATTACACGGGAACCAATGCGGTTAATCAATATAAATCTTATTTATACGGAGATGCTTTAGGGCTTATTGCTGGACTCCCTATAGAAGACAATGGGGGTAGTGGAACAGCTGAAGTTCATCCGGAAGAAGGTTTAGAAAACGTAATCAGCACAGATACTCGTTATATAAATGGTATCTTTCATCCTGGACTAAACGATGAACTTATGACAGGATGGATGGAAGGAAGTCCAACTGATACTCCTCTAAGTAGAGTTAGTTTAGGATTTTTAGCCGATATGGGATATATTGTTGATTATAACGACGCAGAAAGTTTTAGCATAATATATACAAGTATGTCTTTTTCAAATAATCCTGAATTATTTCATCAACAAGATTTCGCATATTTTGATAATGCTAATAAATTTAAAGAATCATATATTAAAACATTCTTTGATGTATCAGGCGATATTCGTCTTGATAGTCACTATACCGCAGTGTTTAATGCAGACGGGGATGCAAGTGCAAATGAAATCAAAAATGTTCTCAGGACCAATACATTAGACTGTTCCAACATACAAGATTTATCAGTAAATCAACGCATTTTTGTGCAAAATGATATTTCACTCAATAAAAGAATGTTTATTGCAGGAGATTTATCCGTCAATGGAACATTGCATTTTCCAGAAAATTCTTTATCCAGCAGTGATTTTGTTTCTTCATTTGATGTGACAGTAAACACGAATCAGTATAACCACTCTAATTCTCAAATAAAATCAGCACTTGATGTTTCAGGACTTGAATTTTATGTCGCAGGAGAAGCTACCGCACTTGACAAAGATTTTCAAGTGGACGGCAACACGTATGCTAATAACTTTATAAACGATGATTTAGATAATGTAATATTGGAAGACGATTCCCTTATTAATCGTTTAGATGTAAGTAATAATGCATTCTCTATAAGCAAAATATACTATGATACTTCTTATTCCAACATTGCAGATGATTTCAGTTACAACCCAGTGCCTTTCATAAGCAGCAGTGGAAAAAATATATGTTATCCTGTTTATGATATTGACGAAACAATTAATTATTATAATACATTATACAGTAATAATCATGGAACCTCTTTTATAGATATGTCCACACGTCTTGAGGGAACAGCTGGTTCTACAAATACAAAGGGATTATTAAACTTTTATGTAACTGAAAATCAAAAATATATTTATGGATACCATCATAGCGAAGGCATCAAACGAAGTGATAACTATGGTTACAGTTTTACAGATATCTCCATGGTAAATATTCCCAATAATGATTTATCTTATTGCCTTGGATTATCATCAACAAATTCTGCCTTTGATACTACTCATTCTAACTTAATAGCCAGTTCAGCCAGTGGAAAACACGTATATATGGGAGGGTTTAAATGTTATGATGTATCTGGACCTAATGTTTTAGATGACATTGGACACTTTTTAATTAAAAGTTCAGATTTTGGAGAAACCATGAATTTTGATCTTTCCGCTTCAGCTATCAACATGGTGACACACAAAAACAGTGATTTGTCATTTAATTCCATGATTGGTTCCAGATATGTTTCTTGTAGTGCAGACGGTAAATATGTCATTTGCTCTGTTCACGGATTAACACCATTAGATGACTTAAATATTGTTTCTGCCACAACCTCTTCTGCTAATTGGTACCCCGTTTTATCCAGAGATTATGGAAACAATTGGGATTTATTAACTTCTGAAACTTTCAAGGATTATCATATATTAGACAATACTGACCTCAGTTTGAACACTTCAGACAGCTTGAACAATTGTGTAGGCACTGCTGTTTCCAAAACAGGAAAATATGTCGCATGTGCATTTCATTCCGTTGCTCCTAACCCAATACTAGAACCCATTCTCTTTTATTTATCTTCCGATTACGGAAAAACCTTTGATTTAAAAGCTAACTTGGAAGTAGATGATGCAACCTATCTTTCTAACGGCTTACAAATTAGTCTTTCTTCAAACGCTGAAACTATTTCTTTAATTTCTACCAAATCTGCATCCAAAGTATATTATAGCTCCGATTACGGAACTTCTTGGAATACAACAAGTATTGCTTTGCCCAACGACCAAAAAGAACATTATAGCCAAATTTCTTCCAACGCACAGTTTTTAATTCGTAATATTACATCCGAAACAATTGTACCTGAAGTCGAATCAAATAGCACTATTACATTTGATAGTTCTTTAGGCGCCATTGGTGTGAGGGACTGTATTCCAGCAAATCAACAAATTTTTACTACACGATTATTAAATAATGCAAATGTTATTTCAAATGATGATGGTGATATTGTTATGATATCGTCTCCATCTGCTACTAACCACGCTTCTAATAGTGATGTTGGTTCTGTTTCTATTTTTAAATATCAAACTGTCACAGAAAGTGAATTTAATAATTCTATAACAGATGGCATAAGATATTGGTATGCTACAGACGGAGATACTTCTAAATCAAATAATCGTGTTTTATTTACTAGCGGCAATTCTTGGTCCGCAGAACAAAAATTTTGGTATCAACAAGGAGCGCCAATTCAAGGGTCCAACTTATTTCACATATCAATGACAGGACAGGGTAATATGGGTATGTCATCAGATGGACTTACTGTTGCAATTGGGTCTAATCCTTGGTGGGTTGGAGATGGACCGTTTCATAGTGGAGTTGTAAGATGTTGGGAATATAGAACTGTTACTTCTGATGAATGGAATAATGGATTTCCTATAAATTGGACATCCGTAGTATCAGCACATCAGTATGAAAACGGAAGAGAATTTTCGTCGATTGGTTATGGTCGTGGGGGAGTATGGAATGTTAGTGCTTATCCTACAATTATTTGTGATGAAGCTGATGTTCTTCCATCACACGATTCTACTAAAAAATATTGGGTGCAAAAAGGATTTAATGATGTTGCGCATGCGGTGCGTTACGGATGTTTGACTGGTGCTTCCGTTTCGATGAGCAGTGATGGTAATACGATTGCCGTTGGTTCTCCTGATGTGAATGTAGAAACGTCTTATAAAACTGGTTACGATAAATCAAACGCAGACCAGGCAATGTTTATTAATACTAATGATTTGAAGGGAAGTATTCGTGTGTTTTATTACAATTCTTCAAGCACTCGCTGGGAACAAATGGGCAGCCAGTTCTATGGTTCAAATACAAATGACCATATTGGAGATATTGACACTATGAAATTAAGTAAAGATGGAACTGTATTAATATATATGGAAAAAGATCATACTAATCAAAAAGGAATAATGAAAGCATATAAATGGAGCAATCCTGGTTCAAGCACTGGTTCGTGGAGCCAAATGGGAAGTAATATTACGGTTGGTGACAATCAATATGATTGTTATGGTGGACTACCCCATACTTACGGAGGCAATACTACAGCTGCAATAGCGTCGGGTAATACAAGTGCGTGGTACTCGTGGTACGCCACAGTGGGTTTTCTAAATCATGAAGGCGATGGAACTAATACTAGTAATTTAAGAGGAAAGAAAGTGAATCTAAGTGGTATAGATATCAGTGATGATGGTAGTATAGTTGCTATAGGTTCTATTTTTGTGAATGACCATAAAGGTGCAGTTAAAGTATATGAATATAACACTCCGGGCGCAACTGGTGGATCGTGGAGTCAAAAAGGAACCACACTTACAGGTAGAGGAGATTCGGAAGAAATGTTTTCAAAACCAGCGTTAAATGGAGATGGAACCGTATTACTTGTAGGAGCTCATAGAAGAACTGCTTCATATGCAAGAATTCATAAATTTACCAATAATGACTGGGTGCAAATTGATAGCGATATACAAGGCACGACCTACCTAACCGCCGACACCTATACCTTTTACAGTCATGATGTTGCACATTTCGGTGGTCATGTAAGATTAAACAAAACTGGCGATACAGCATATATTAGTAATACAAAAGAGATAAGTGATGGCTCAGGTAATGCAGGGTTGACACAAGTGTATACTTTATCAACAACCCCTCGCTCTGTTTATTATCATTCTAAAATATGTAAGCAAATTACTCCTTATGTAAAAACATATTATACACATATGGTAAAAGACTTTTCAAATATTTCTAACGGTAACTCAAGTGCAGATAGTTCAATCACATATAGCGGTAGTATGTTAACTGCCTCCGATTATCGTCTTAAAAGCAATGTGCAACAACTTCAATATGAAAATGTAGATAACTTACAACCGGTTAGATATACATTCAAAAATAGTCATCAAGAAACGTTTGGTCTCATTGCTCACGAACTTGAGAGCGAATACCCCTTTTTAGTGGATGGTAAAAAAGATGGTTCTCATTACCAAACCGTCAATTATAACGGCTTACTTGGAGTCTTAGTACACGAATTGCAATTAATTAGAAAAGGTTTAGAGGAATACGACTAAACAAACAAAAATTTATATGTAGTTTTATATATACATATAAATGTCAGTACCATATCCATCGTACGATTGGGATTTTAGACAAGCTATTAGTAGTGGATCTGATATTACTGATTTCAGTTCAGGACAAACGCTAACATATGATGGACCTTCCTCGACTGTGTCGGATGGTCTTGCGGTTACAGATGAAGCACACCACGTAGATTTCGGAAGCAATGTGGTAACTCTCAACCCCACATTTTCTATGGAATTCTATACGAAAACAAGTTCTATACGAAAACATACTTCTGGAGTAGCTGTATATTTTCTTAGACTTAACAAGCCTGACATCTCTTCCAGTCATGGGTTTACCATTTTACTTGATCATACAAATAATGATGGAACATTTACTGTCTATTACCCTAAGTCCGCCACTGCGAACAGTGTGGCTGGGGCAATTCACAACTCTGGTACTGGTATGTTTCAATGGACTGCAAATACTGAATTACACATCGTAATAACGTTTAGTGCAACAACTTCCAAGTTTTATGTAAATGACAATTTAGTTAGCACAGCAACGTTGTCAACACAATTTAACGACGGAGTGACTGCCGAACACGGTGGGTCGGCCTCGGGCCTCTGGAATAAGCCTTCGGCTACTTACGGGGCACTTCCGGGAAATCATTATTTGTTTAGAATATATGATACTGAGTTGACTGCAAACAATGTAAGCACATTATTTACATACAGAGATCATTATAATTTTCACAACGACATTTCAGTGCAACGAGTTATTCAAGGAGATATTTATTTAACCCAAACGTTAAACAAAACCATTGAAGATTATAAAGCATACAACATTCCATTACACGATATTTCCTTTGGAGCATTCCCTGTAAACAAATATAAACAAAGTTATGCAAAAACATTTCTGGATGTTTCAGGCGAATTTGTTCATAGAAAACATACCTTCATTGGAGACATTTCGTTTAACTATGATCTTAGTATAAATAATCTAATGGTTGTGAATAACGATTTATCCTTAAACACAGGATTCATTGTAAATGGAGACGCATCTTTCAATGGAAATGTTAATGTGACTGACGAGATTACTCTAAACGGAACATTAAAATTAAAAGACAACTCCATCGAAACAAGCAAACTCACCTTTACCATTGTAGAGAATGAAGGAACTTTTGATACTAGTCAAGATGTTTCCTTAAATAGCAATTTTACTATACAAGGCGATTTTGACAAATACCTTGATATTTCCGGAAACATTCAAACCGACTTTTCAGAAAATATTGTCTTGATTCCTGGTTCGTTGGGTTTAGATTTAACTGGGGGAAGTGCTACCTTAAGCGGAAAAACAGGAGACGACGCCTTTTTAAATGGAACCTATATTGTAAAAGACAACAGTGGAAATACTACTGGAAATATTTACGATGATTTAAATGATTTAAAATACAGTAAACTCACTTCTTTATCTAAGAACTGGAATAGTAATCAAGTAAATAGTCGTGGAAATTGGGTATATGACGGTTCCAGCAATTATACAACTTATATGGATGAATTTGGACGCCCTCAAACTGTAAAAGGAGATAACTATGATTTAACTCTACCTTTCCATTTTTATCCTTCCCAAGCTTTCTTACGAACTACCCCAATCCTTCCTGCAAGTTCATCTATCAATCCACACAATTATCCCGCTTCTGTTAAGTTTTTGGGTAGTTCAGTTGAAACAACTATTGATGATGTTGCTACATCAGTTGGAACTCCTACTTATAATTATGACTTTAAACACAATCAATCTATAATTGATAATATATCTAATAATGGAGGAACGCTGCAAGGAGACGCCAGTATAGGAACTGATGGTTTGACTTTAGACGGAACTGGTGACCGTTTTGAAATGGATCCAAGTAATTTTACATGGGGTGGAACCAACACTCTGGAACTTTATGTTAAACTAACAACACAAACACAAAGTGTAAATCTTGGTATAATGGGGTTTGGTGGAGATAATACAAATGCAGGGGGAGCCTATTTGATTGTGCAAACAGGAACCGCTCAAACACATTATGAATTTTACCAAAGAGACGATGCTAATGCAACTCACGGTGCTGTTGCAAGCAGTATTAATTACAACAGTTTTGACCATCACGTATTCGTTTTTGATCCAACTTCAGGTATTAAATATTATATTAACGGAACACTTGCTCATGATACTAATGCTGCATATACAAGCACAGCGCAAACTAGGTCAGGTTATGAATATAGAGTTGGAGCACCTCCTTATAATGATGCAACAATGGGAATAGCAGGTGTTTTTTCACATGTGAGAATTTGGAATGATGTTGCATTATCATCTGACCAAGTTACAACATTATATAATAATAGGAACAATAACATTTCATTTAAAAATTCTATCAGCAAATACCATCTACTCGGAGAATTTACGAATAAAGCTACTGCCGTTACTGCAGACAGTAGTCTAAACTATACTTACAAGTCAGTTGTGACAAATACTTCCGGAAATTATTTACACGGTGCTGATTTCTTATATGACCTTAAACGAAAATACTATATTAATCAATTACGAATGATTGTAGATCAAGCTCCAGACAGTTCGGGAAATTCTTATGGTGAATATAGCATTGATGCATTAGCATATAGTGGTTCTTCATTCAGTGGTAAAAAATTAGAAAACAGTTATCCCAATTTATATCTTAATACCGCCGCGCACGACATTAGCTATGGATTTACAGAGGATCATACGAATATTGTATATGATTTATCATATAATAAAAATCAACTTCCCATTATTGATATGAGCGGAGGAGGGGGTATCCACATTGCACCCAGAGAAATCTCTATACAAGACGGCTCATTAAACACAATCAACATTCATAAACCTATTATTAAAAACACTTATAGCAAACCAACTTATAGGAAACCAAATGTAACCAATTCTGTTCCTACTCCTTTTCTCTACTGGGAACTAAGACGAAGCTCTGGAGATGTTGCTAAGGTAGATACTATTCAAAATAAAGCATTTGACACATTTGATAATATTACGGTTAGCACATCTACAGGTGCTGTTATTGATACAAATAGTGACGGTATGGGCGGTTCTAATTTATGGCTTACTGAAGATTATACTGTTGAAATGTATTTTAAAGGTGCTGAAATCGATGATACCACATATGAAACATATATACACATTGTTGACCCTAATGGATTCCAAAACAATTATGGCGGAATGCAGATGAGACAAACTGCGCTTTTTATTAACAACGGATATACTGCTGCTAGCAAACAAGATGCATCAATTACTATTCCTTTTACAGTAGGGGAAGTTTATCATTATGTTATTTCAGTAAGCACAACAAATAACAACATTATAATGTATCGAAATAATTCACTAATATTTGAGACCACATTAAATTCACCTATGGAAACTCATTTATGGGAAGCATTTAGTTATGGTTCTGCAATGAGTAGTGGAATCCCCAGTAGATATGATGCGGGAGGTGAATATTATTTCTTGAGATTTTATCATACAGCATTAAATGCTGAACAAGCTACTACTCTTTATAATGGAAGAGATACTATTGATTATAACAACTGGACTTATTTAAATCCAGAATTTTACAGCTATTTTGGTGCTCGTGATGTAAGCGGTCACTTCAATAAACGCATTAGTCAAGACGGACAAACAATTGCGACATTAAACCATCGTGGATTTGAAGCTTATGATATGTCCTATGCAGAGGTTGTTTTCTCTACCGATTACGGCAATAATTGGAAAAATATTTTACGCGACTGTTCCGATTCCTTCTTATTTACTGAACACGATGTTTCTTATGGATTATTATTTGCAACAGGTGATGCTTCCGGTGCGATTGATATTGCTACTTCCGGAAACGGACAAACTATGTATGTTGGACG
>Ga0233440_1000346_pt1 | contig 56786 bp, 59 predicted proteins | sample SI_123_September_5_FD_182791 | JGI IMG/M metagenome (GOLD analysis project Ga0233440, IMG submission 182791) | Seawater microbial communities from Saanich Inlet, British Columbia, Canada - SI_123_September2016_120_MG | ecosystem: Environmental > Aquatic > Marine > Inlet | place: Canada: British... | reverse complement strand
TGGGAAATAGTGGAAGCAAACCCAGATAAACCTTGGGATTGGGGTTATTTAAGTGCAAATCCTTCAATCACGTGGGAAATAGTGGAAGCAAACCCACGTAAAGATTGGGATTGGAATATGTTAAGTGAAAATCCTTCAATCACGTGGGAATTTGTGGAAGCAAATATGGATAAACCTTGGTATTGGGGTTGGTTAGGTAATAATCCTTCAATCACGTGGGAAAATATTGAAGCAAACCCGGATAAACCTTGGAATTGGCTTGGCTTAAGTGCAAATCCTTCAATCACGTGGGAAATTGTGGAAGCAAACCCGGATAAACCTTGGAATTGGGATTTTATGAGTAGTAATCCAAATATTACTTGGGAAATTATTGAAGCAAATATGGATAAACCTTGGAATTGGTATTGCTTAAGTTTTAATCCAAATATTACTTGGGAAATTATTGAAGCAAATATGGATAAACCTTGGAATTGGTATTGCTTAAGTTGTAATCCAAATATTACTTGGGAAATTATTGAAGCAAATATGGATAAACCTTGGGATTGGGTTTGCTTAAGTAGTAATCCAAATATTACTTGGAAAAATATTGAAGCAAATATGGATAAACCTTGGGATTGGGATTGCTTAAGTTGTAATCCAAATATTACTTGGAAAAATATTGAAGCAAATATGGATAAACCTTGGGATTGGGGAGCATTATCACGAAATAAATTTACAAAAGAAAAAGAACAATTTGAACAAAGAGTATTAATAGAATTACACCAGAAGTTTATTCAGGAAAATATATTTGAAGAACTAGTGAAAGCATATATGCATCCAAATCGGATTAACCAGTTGTTAGATATGGGATACGAAATAGAAGAACTAGATGATTTATTGTAAATATTTATATTTAGATTGTTCATTAAATATAAAACGTCTTTTATATTCAATGTTTATAATGAAAAATAAAATAGATAAATATAATATATATTATTATGAGCAATTACAAAGAAACATTAAATTATAGTTATTTAAATATAGCATTTAAAGTATTAGTTATAGTAGCATTCGTATTGTTTATAATTTTTTTTTTCAAAATTGATATTTTTAATCTCAATTTTTTTAAACCTAAAAACAACAAAGATAAGAAATATATTCATAAAGACTATTATGTAAATAGAAATTTAGTAAATGCTATTAGTAAATCCAATTACTCAGATAAAAAATTAAACGATTTTTACATTAAAACAGCATTTAATTGTTGTAATGTTAGTGATGGAACTTCCAATGTAGAACGATTAAAAACAATTATTTCACAAGGATTTAGATGTTTGGACTTCAAATTAATTTATAAAAATGATACTCTTCATATTGAAAATCAACCTAAAAATGAAACATTTTATAACGCATTAGAAATAATTGATACACATTGTTTCTCCAACTCATATTGTAATAATAATGAAGACCCATTGATTATAAATATTCGATTAGATGGTAATATTACAAAGACTGAAATAAAATTAATTTATAAAAAATTACGAGAAATGTTTAAAACTATCAACAGTAACAAAATAGATTCTACATTTTCTTTATTACAAAAGAAAAAAACAAACGCAGATATATTGTCAGCTACATTAGGTGATTTAAATAATAAAATTATAGTAATGTGTAATTATGATTATACTACAATTGAAAATGATGAAATAGATGCTAAACATGAATTATTACAATATATTCATTTTAATACATATATTACACAAAATGATGAAGTATTAGACGCAACTGGAATTCAAAATTTGTTAGATACTTATAATACAAATGATACAAATAATACAAATAACGCAATAATTAGTATGCAAATAAATGAAAATTTAAAAACGGATTCAACCGCATTAATAAATTTAAATAAAAAATATCCAATGATGCTAATTCCTAATTCATATAATGATGTAAGTGCTATTGTAAATCCAACATCATTGGAAGACATTTTTGGATACACATTTAGAGCACTAGACTTTTTGAGTACGAATGATTTTAGTAAAGAAATAATGGATGTCGATATGAAATTATATGTGGATGAATTTAATATTACAAATTCAGCGTTTATCTTAAAACCAATAAAATTGAGAACATAGATGTTTTTATTTTCTAAATATATTATATAAATAATGGGAAAAGATTGTAAAAAAACGACATTTGAAGAATGTGAATTAGCTATTTTGCGAATGGCTGTAGATAATGCACAAGAAAAAATGCAAAAACGCACAGTTCAAAATAAAGATGTTGGAGATATTATTAGTGTTGTAGAAGAATTTATTCGTAACAAAAAATTAATTTGTTATGGTGGAACAGCGATCAATAATATATTACCAGTTGAAGACCAATTTTATAACAAAAATGTAGAAATACCTGATTACGATTTTTTTTCAACAAATGCGTTAAATGATGCGAAAGAATTGGCTGATATGTATTACTCAAAAGGATACACTGATGTTGAAGCAAAAGCCGGACAACATTATGGAACTTATAAAGTATTTGTGAATTATATTCCTGTTGCTGATATAACATCATTGGCTATGGAAATTTATAAACCGCTTAAAGTAGATTCTATAAGTGTTGATGGTATTTTATATGCTTCGCCTAATTTTTTAAGAATGTCAATGTATTTAGAACTTTCTAGACCTGCTGGAGATACAAGCAGATGGGAAAAGGTTTTAAAACGTTTATCATTATTGAATAAGAACTATCCATTGGTTGCCAAATGTGACAACGTTAAATTTCAACGAAAAATGGCCAATGGAGAAAAAGAAAATGTAATTTATGAAAACATAAAAACTAGTCTGATAAATCAAAATGTAGTGTTTTTTGGAGGTCACGCAATATCGTTATATTCTCAATATATGCCTACTAAATTAAGAAAAAAATTATCAAACTATGCTGACTTTGATGTATTGAGTAATAATCCATCCCAAACGAGCACAATAGTTATGGAGAGATTAAAGGATATTGGCATTAAAAACGTAAATGTTAAAAAACATAATTCTGTTGGTGAAATAGTTCCAGAACATTACGAAATTAAAATAGGAAAAGATTCAATTTGTTTCGTTTATAAAACAATTGGTTGTCATAGTTATAATAATACAGAACATCAAGGACAAAAAATAAAAGTAGCAACAATTGATACAATGTTGAGTTTTTATTTGGCATTTTTATATACAAATCGTCCTTATTACAATCAATTTGTTGATCGCATATTATGTATGTCACAATACTTATTTGAAATCCAACAAAAAAACAGACTTCAACAAAAGGGGTTATTGCAAAGGTTTAGTATTACTTGTAAAGGTCATCAACATTCTGTAACAGAAATAAGAGGTACCAAATCTGAAAAATATAAAGAGTTGAAAAGCAATAAAAATAAAGAAAAAGAGTTTGAAGAATGGTTTTTAAATTATAAACCAGATGAAAAGAAAAATAAATCGAAAAATATGAAAAAAACTACAAAATCAAATCAAACAAACAAAAATACAAGAAAAAATATAAAGAGAACAAAAAAATCAAATCAAACAAACAAAAATACAAGAAAAAATATAAAGAGAACAAAAAATAAAAAAACACATAAGAAAAAAACACATAAGAAAAATATATAAGAAAAATATATAAGAAAATAAGTAATATTTATTCAAATATTATTTATTATTTCCAAAGGTTATCACATTCATGATAAAAACTAGTTAACACACTTTTTCAAAATCATTTTATAAATTAAAAACGAAATATCTCTTCCCATTTGAACTAATGATTTCACTTCATTTGAATTTGTATTAGAAATGTAATTATTGTTAATATAAATTATTATTGTTATTATAAATACCGCAAAATATTCAAAAATATATTTCTTGTATTGATTTTGACTTTTATAGATTAAAGTCCAGTCATTCACATAACTACACATTGAAGTATTTTTATTTTTTATAAAAAATAAATGAGCGTCCAAAATGCCTGTTAATATGCGATGATTATCTGATTTCTCGTTTTTTATATCAATCATATGATGTAATTTATCATTATTACATAAATCCAAGTATAATATTTTCCGATTATTGGTTTCTTCAAAAATATAGGGGGTTATTCCGTCTATATATTTATTTTTATAAAGCATATTTCCGTCAATTAAAAAAGGAACAAAACAAGACCTCAACACACAATCAAATAAATCATCAATGGTTTTATATTTTTGTTTAATTATTTTTTCAAATAAAAGACATTTTTTTGATTTTTTATGATACGATACAAATAAATAATCATTAACTTTTTGTAAAATATCAATTTCTTTCCTTTTTTCCAATGTTTCATTTTCAAATAAAATATTTTTATAATCTTTCACAATAGGTATTTTATATGTTTCTTTTAATTGGTTAATAATTAATTGGTTTATTTTTTGAGAAAAATCCAATTTATCAAGTGCATATAGTAACCCAACCGCAGCACCAACACTACATCCAGATATCCGTTTTATTTTTACATATTTTATTTTTTCAAGTTCTTTTAAGAAGTACAAAGCTCCTATTAAATAACTACCATTAAAAACACCTCCATCCAAAACTAAATCTATATCAATGGGATTGTCACGTGTTGGAAGATTATTCAATAAATTATTTATATAAGGTTGAAACATATTTTTATATTATACGAATACTTAAAAAGTGTCAAAAATACTAACAATACGATTTAAGAAATAAAAAACAATTGAAAACAGTGAGCTATAAAAAATATAACCATTAATACTTAAATTTCCATCATTCATGAATAAAGAGGGAAATGTTTGATAAAGAAGTTTTTTGAAAATAGGCAATTGAAAAAGAAAATATAACACACCCAATAAAATAGGTGTTTGTAATTCATTATACATATTTTCAATATTGGTTTGATGATTTATTTTTACATTTTGTTTCCTCACTATTGTTTCTAAATCGTCTTCATCAGGGATATAATTTTGTTGATGCGCACTAACTTCGGGTACAAAATTAGGAGAAGTTTCCACATCTTGTTGTAACGGTAAAGTATCTATAGGTATATCACGTGAAGCTAATTTAGTAGACCCAGATAAAGTAGCTTGATGTAATTCATTCACAATTTGATTTATTGTATTTGGGTCTAAACTTACATTTTGTTGAGATTCATATAATTGTTGTTGTAATGGAGGTTGTTGTTGCGGTTGTTGCTGTTGTTGCTGTTGCTGCGATTGCTGCGATTGCTGCGATTGGGTTGGGTCATTAATCGTCATTTGAATATTTTCTTGTGCAACAGGCAAATCATTTATATTGGTTGAATTACTCATAAATATTATACATATTTACGAATTATAATATTTACGCTTTTATTCAAATTTAATTAATTTGTCATCTTGACATTTAGCCGTTTCATAATTATATTTTACACACTTATCACCAACTTGGAATATTTTACCTTCAATCTTTTTAAATGGAGCGGCGTATAACTGAATACAATCATAGTTTTTACAAACTTTTCTAAATAAAGACGCCAATCCTAATCCTAAAATAATTGACATTATTATTTTACCCGTTTTTGTATGAACAAATTTCCCTAAATTCGCCATTAATTTTGTTATATTATATAGCAATAAATTTTATTGGACCGGAATCACACTTATATCCTTTTTATTTGTGGGGCAATCCACATTTTCTTCTTTATATAAGAAGCATTGTTCTGCTTTATCTTGAAAAATCGCTCTATCTATCGTTTGAGGACTAGGATACACATATACTTTTTTATTTTGAGGACCCATTAAATATAAAAAAAGCAACCCTATTAAAAAACTTGCTATAAATATTTTAAACGATATACATTTAAATACTTTAAACACTTTGGGAATTTTATTGAAAAGTGTCATACTATAATATATTTTGTTATTTTATTTTATTTTCAATTCCATTTAAAATAAGTATTTAATCTTATAACTACTTAAAGGAATATATCTATTATATATTGAGTATATACTCTAAATAATTACATTTTACGAATGCCTTTTTAGCTTAGTGGTAGAGCACTGCACTTGTAATGCAGAGGTCCGGGGTTCGACTCCCCGAGAAGGCTTAAATATTTATAACATTATTGATTATTCTTGTTGTAAATATTTTATTTTATTTGCTCTTCTTATTTATTTTTGTATTCTTCTTTGTTTTTGTCTCCAATTAGTTTTATATTTGTTACGTTTGTTGAATTACTTAATTCAATTTTGAAACATTTGTAAATGTTGGATGTGGTTATTCTAAACTTATTAATGTATATATTATTTGTTCCTGATTCTGATTGTTCAAACAATTCTAAACCATGAACCATATTCACAGAAGAATAATTTTCATCTTCAGGCAAATATTTGTATTTTATTTGACTTATTTTGTTTTTCACGGTTTGCGCATTAATACTTATATCTGTATAAACATGCATTTCTTTGAGTCTAAACAAATCTTGGAATTTGAAGTCATAATCATTAGAACTATTGACAACCGGATGAACTTCTATATTATAACTTATATCTGGTCTCAAATTAGAAATTTTAATGTTATTTTCTGGGTTTTTAGAATATGTATTTGACGATGGGTCATCTTCATTTCCTGATGTGTCCACTAAATCTCCATCTTTCTCATATAAATTTACTATAAATGTATCAAAATCTGTTACATCTTTTGTAACTTGTGAAGAAAATGATATATCTACATAATTACGATCATTTTTTGCTTCATCTTGGTCTAAAACTCCTACATTTTGATAATAATTCGCATATTTTATGTCATAAAATGAACTACCATTTGCTAATCTTTTTATATCCATTATGTCTACTCCTTTTTCATATTCATCCAGTATTGGAATTTTGATTATTTTAGACAGTATTTCATAATTATTTAGTTTTTTTCTTTTTAGAATAATTTCTTGTAAAATGTAATGTGAAGTCGTTATATTTTCATCTTCATTATTAAATTTCATTGTCGGTGTAATTGTATTATTAATTGATGCATCTGTTATAAATTGATAAGAAACATCACTACTAGGATATTGGTTATTTAATAAAATTTGAAAGTTTATACTACTATTTTCACTAATGGAAAAATTATTGATTCTCATTTTCAGGTCTACGCCATTTGGAACATAATAACAATAAAATGTTTTCCCTTTGATTTCATCTGAACCATTTATATTTATGTAACCAGAAGTAAATAAAAGTTCTTGAGACATTTATATATTATATAAAATATAAATTATAAATGAATTTTATATTTTAATTCAAGCATACACGCTTAATTATATTTTCGAATTGTACTAATTGACGTATATGTACCAGAATCATGTGTAATTATAAATTCTTGATTTGTCATTTTTGGAGTTGTTGTTGTATCTCTATTATTTAAAAACAAATTAATATTTTGGATGTTATTTATTACAAGAGTGTCAATTATAGGATTTAATCCATTGTTGTTTCTAAATAAAACATTGCACTTTTGAATACTATTAGTATTATTTGTTAATTCTAAAAATAAATTAAAACTATTATCTACTATGGATGTACCTGATAAATCATAATAAATCAGTTTATTGTCAATCACTCCCTCATAATCATAATCACTGGGTATTATATTTGTAGATATATCCGTATAATTGATTATTGACATTATATTATTTGTAGATATTTTTTGTTAAACTTTTTTTTTAAACTGTTTTATATAAGAAAATATATTGAAACTATTTTTGTCAATTATTATGCTAAATGATTGGTTTGTATAACTTATTGATTCTTCTACATTTTTAATACCTTCATTTAAATAAAAAGGATATTGATTATTTGAAATATATATTTTTTCAATTTTCGAATCAGATGGAAACATACAATTAAAATTCAAATTTTCTGTTATTTGAGATTTGTCTAAATATAAATGAATACCACTAATATCATTACTTATTTCACTTAAATAAAATAGTTTGTTTATAATACTATTATCATTTGTCAAGTTTAAACTTAAATCATTTATATTTATTTCATCATTTTTTAACACAAACTCCATATATTATATTATGATATTAGTTTTTATTGTAATGGTGTAAAATTAGTAATTGTCATAATATATTCTATTTTAGGTTTACCACCTTGACTGTTATCATATATAAATTGATGTGCGGTTTCTTGCGAAATTTCTGTACCTGAACTAATTGTTTCTATTGGTTCTGAAATGATTAGTTCATAATCATCATCATCATCATCATCCAATAATAATAAAGACACAAAATCGGAAGCATTGTATTCCGATAATATTGTAAATGTTAATGATTTTGTGTCTTTATTTAATGCTTTTAAATGTTTTTCAGCAATTGCTGAAAAAATTTCTTGATCTACATTTGAATTAGAATCAGTTCTTAAGTCATAAGTCATTTCTGGATCGGATGCGTTAATTTGTCCTACTAACTCTGATGATTCAATATTCGTAATATCATCATCAACTACAAAAACGTTATTTTCATATATTTCAGGATATATAGGTTTAGGAGGACTACATTTTTTTATTCTAGCTCGTTGTTTTTTTAGTCGCCTTGTTACAACACTAGACGCTCCAACACCACTTCCAGGTATATATTCATTAAAAATTGTATATTTTTTACCTTTTAAAAGTCCAATTAAAGGTAATTTTCTTCCTCCATATGAACCTGATTTTCTTCCAATTCCTTTGAAGTAACTCATATATTTTATAAGTATATTTTAATACGGGTCATATTTCAATATATTTACCACTATAAATTTTATTTAGATTTTTTTTTATTTAGATTTTTTAATTAACCTTAAATAAACTAAATATTAGAATAATATTTCTTCCATGAATAACTATATTTTTTTACAATTTTATATTTATATCTTTGTATATTTTATAAATTATGAAAATCTCAAAAAAAAATAAAACTTATATTTTTATTTTATTTTTAGTTGTTGTATTGATATATAATTCCTATTTAAAAACAAAAACAATCGCACAAGAAGGTTACTCAGGTGGTTCAAAGGACATAAATAAGAAGTTTGAAGATATAAATAACAAATATGAAAATTTGAAAAAAGTGATTGCTATGTTGCAAGCCGAAATTGGTCTTATTAAAGATACAATCAACACAAAATTAAAAAGGTAATAATAATATATAGACATTAAATATGAATAAATTTTATGAAAAAATAATTTTGGGTTTTTTATTTTTAATTGTTTTATACAATTTAGTAAATTGTAACATATTAGAAGGCAAAAGAAGAAGAAGACGAAGAAAACGAAGAAAACGAAGAAAACAAAGAAAACCAAATATGAAAAAAACAAATATGAAAAACCAAATTATGAGAAAACGAAATATGATAAAGGTTTTCAGAAAAAAACAAAATGTTTTTCCAAAAGCAAACACTAATAACAAAGATGTTAAACAAGACAAAGAAATAAGTATTTTAAACGGTGAAATTAAAAAAATAAATACAAATTTAGTCAATACCCAGAGAATAACTAGCGAAAAAATTCCTTCATTAATTAATCATATTAAATCTCAATCCGAAATACGATTGAATAAAATTCAATCACAAATTTCAAACAATAATTTAAAAAATCAACAATTGAAATCATTTAGTGAAAAAAAAGGAAGAGAGATACAAGGCAATATTGATTTACTTTCATCTGATTTAGCAAATAATAATATAAAATATAGCGACCAAATGACAGAAGTAAATAGTCAGTTATATTCGCTACAAAACAAAATTAAAAGTTATGAAGAAAATAATTTAAATATTGAAGAAATGTTGAAGAATGTAAATTTACAACTTGACACAAAATATGTTAATAAATAAGTGTAGGGAATATAACTTTATTACAATTATTAAATTTATCTATTTAATTCATTTCTTTATTAAATAGATATACCATTGAATATTTTAAATGGGTGCAATGATTTAGGTTTAGGTTTAGTTAATCATCTAATTCAAATATGCGAATTTATTTTTAAGTCATCGTGTTGCAATATTTGAAGCACCAATTCCGCTTCCTGGTAATGAATAAGTGATATTGTAAAAGATATTAAAATAAACAGTTTATTAACAATAATATAATGTTTGAATATTTTTTAGCAGGGGCTTTTGGATGGTTTATGTCAGTCAAATATGAAGAAGTCGAATTAAAAAAGAAAAGAAATGAAATATTAACCAATATTGAAGTCAATTTAAGCAAAATTTCTCGCAAATAAATATATTGGGTATTAATTCAAATATGCGAATTTCTTTTTAAGTCTTCTTGTTGCAATATTTGAAGCACCAATTCCGCTTCCTGGTACGTAACTATTATATATAGGTGTTTTATTTTTGTTATATGTATTTGGTTGATTTAAATTTTGCATTCTTTTATGTTTTAACGTCTTATTTTTCATGTATTTTTTTAAAAGTAATTGTTTTTTTACATTGTCATGATTATAAGTAACAATATTATTGCTATTATTGCTATTATTGCTATTATTGCTATTATTGCTAATTGTTTCTAAATTAGGTTGGGTAAATCTTCTTTTTATGGTAAATCTTGGAACAAACCTAGGCATAGCAATTTTGGTTTTTCTAGTTGTATTTGTTGTGTAATTATTATTCTCAATAATCCTATTGTGTATATTTATTTTTCGATTATTAACATATCTCCTCGTAAATCTTGATAAAGGAAATATGTATTTTTTATTTGTTTTCTTTTTTTGTTTAGATTTATAACTCAAAAAAAAACGTATAAACTCCTTTTTTTGTTTATTTTTGAGTGTTTGATTGAAACGAATATGTTTCAATTTTACCATTATTTATACTATAATATTAGGAAATAAATTAAATAGTATATTTAACCATTTTTTCTATAATATAAACATTTTCCGCAATTTGAATTCATACCCAAGTAATGATTATCATCTCTTGTAGATGATTCACAAATATGAAGCATCTCTATATTAAAATCTTCCAATGTATCTAATGAATTCATGTCTTTATGATAATAATTGTATCTTTCATTTAAAATAGGACTACCTAAATTGCATCTACAAATGGGACATGTTAAATTTTTATTGGATATCATTTGTACATGATGATAATAATTTGTAATGCATTTTTTATGAAAGCAATGACCGCAATCACTTAAATATGCGTTTGATTTCAATTCAATTTTATCCATACATATGATACATGTTTCGTGTGACCAAATGTACATTTTATTATTAAGTTTTCTATTAAAATCAATGTGTCCTATGGATTTAGGAAATATTAATTGATTATAGTGACAACCGCAATTTGATTCGCATATATTAGGAGTGGAACAAGATATATAAAAGTTTCTATTTCTTTCATACACATAAAATATGTCTTCTTCTTTAATAGAATTCATTATTAATATTTTATATATTATAACTGTTTGTGGTTGCGAATAATAAATAATTTTAAACAATCATTTTTTTTAAATATTTAAAATTATTTGTATTAATACTTACGAAATTTTTCGACTGGGTATTTCACCATCAACAATGTAAATGGAATTCTCTGTAATAATAATAAGTTCTGAATTTGTTCCATTTTTGGTTTTGTAAAATTTTATAATAGTGCTTGTATACTCTTCCTCACTTTTCACCAAAAGTTTTTCATTATTATCCTTGGCACCAATAAGTGCGGTTTTATCAATAGATACCGTCCAATAATCAAGTAGAATTGGTTTATCTTCTACAATAGCAATTTTGGCAGCATTTCTTAAAGTAACTTCGCCTGGTAATCTATAATTATTTGTTGGTTCAGACATTATATTATTATATTATTATCTTATATATAATCTTTAAATACTTTTTTGATTAAATTATATATTATGATATATATTTTTTGTTTTTATTTACACCCTTGGTAATTTAAAACGCCGTTTTCACAGAGTAAAAAAACCAAGAATGTAAAATCAATAGTAGGAATTTCACCTACGATGGTCTAACTTTTTCCTCTTCCTTTTGATTATTTGAAGAGGTGAAAGACGAAATTTGAAAACAGACAGGGCGTTCTTGCTTTTCTATCCAGCACTTTGTTAATTTCATTATGTTGATTGCTGAATTAGCGTCTCGTGTTCTAAATACGATTTGTTTGACTTGGGGTCTCACGCATCCAGAACATACTAAAAGACGGAACTGCTTGTTTCCATCACTATGTCTGTAATAAGATAAATCGTTATTACATTCACAGCATTTTTTACTTGTATTACACTCGTTGATTGTTATTGTATCATACTTCTTATGGATTTGCTTTCTTAATCCTTTATTCATAGTAGGCATAAAGTGTTTCATTTGAGTGATTCTACTCCAATTTCCATAAGGGTGTAATTCAGTAAAATGTTGATTTTAACATATATAAACAAAATAAAATATGTTAAAAAATAAAAAATTGAGAGCTTGATAAGGTAATAATTTTAAATAAATTGTTAATTGTTATTTGTTAATTGCTTTTATGTTTCTTCTTTAGTTTCGTCTAGTTTATTATCGATCATTATGATTTTCTTTTTATTTTTTTTGGGTTTTGTTTTTGATTTGGTCGCAGATTCATTTTCAAGATTGTCATTTTCAAGATTTCCTTGTGAAATTGATTCATATTTTTCAATCAGCAGTTTAGAAACAAAATCATACATTTCAAACAATATTTTTTCTTTACATTTTCCCATAATTAATACACTTCCTGTACGAAAAATCATAAATGAAACTTTTTTTTGTGTTGTCGTCCCATCCTCGTTTTTTATTTCATAATTGTATTTACATTGAATTCCTGGATACATACATGGGTCGTATATAGTAGAAATATTTTTTTCATATTTTAATATTTTATATAAAACATCTCTTTTTATGTAAAAACCACAATTGAAATTTGAATTTATTAACACTTCCATATTATAATCGCTTATTGGGATCAAATATAAATCCATACGTGGTTTCAACATTTCTATTAAATTTTCAATTATAAGGTCAAATATTTTGTCGTCTTTTACTCCTGGTATTTCTAGTTTTCCTGTATTAAAGAGTTTTATATGAAATTCTTTAAAACATCCTTCGATATTTAGACGCATAATAAAGGCAACACAATTGTCAAACGCACTTTTTTGCTTACATCTAAAAGAAGTTATATCTTTTTTACATAAACCTATACTGATTTTTCTTTTATCCTTAAATTTAACCCTTCCCTTTGGATTATTTATTGAAGTTATAATATATTCATCATAGTGCTTTATACTTAATAATTTATCTTTCATTTTTTGTAAATCTTCTTGTTTTTCAGACTTAATCAAAATTTGTTTTTTTAAAATACCATTTGTTGGTGCTTCATATGGTATTACAGGAACATCCCAAAATAATGATAATATATCTATTTCTTTTCCTTTTACTAATTCATTTTCATTTTCATTTTCAAAAACAGGAATTATAGAGTCATCCGTTTGCCTTTTTAAAAAGGCTATATTAGTCTTTGTTGAAATATAAAGTGGTGTTGGTACTGGAACTGAAAATGAATCATCATTTTGTTGTGTTTCATCTTTTCTATCATAATCTTTTCTATCAGATGATGATAGAAACATTTTCCATTCGTCATTAATATCCATATTTTTTATACAACAGATTAATAAATTGTATTTAAATCCTTTAAGTTATTTTTAATCATTTTTTTAATTTAATCTTATACAAATTTATGATAGCTATAGTCTTCTATTTTTAATAAGTATTTTATCTAAAGATTTAAATAATATATCCTTTTAAATCATTTAGTATTCTAGTTATTATATCCTTATCATTCAATGAAGGTAAACAATGAATAATATTTTCCATATATTTCAAAAATTTAGGTGTTATTTTTTCTCTTTTATTGTTTATAATGTAATTAAATATGATTTTTATCAAATTATTTTTCTCAATATTATTGATTAAACTTATATCATAGAGATATTTTTCAACTATCATTTGGTCTCCTATTATTTTTTCTTCTATATCTTCGCAAATTTTGTCATTTATTATATTGATTTCGTCTTCCAGTTTTAAATTGCTTTGGACACATAATTGTATAAAATTTATCATACTCCGCATATCAGATTTATAAAGTTTTTGCACTTTTTCTAATGTTTCTAATGATAAATTTAACTCTTCCTTTTCCGATATATATTTTAACTTGCCAATTATCTTTTCTTTCGGCAAATCATTGAATCTAATTTTTATAAACTCATTTTGAAGGCCACTATCAATTTTACTTATATAATTGCATATGAGACAAAAACGTATATTATCATTATTATTGTTTTCCAATAAATATTTTAATGCTTGTTGTGCATTTTTTGTCATATAATCAACCTCATCTAATATAACAAATTTAGTACCTTTTTTGAATAAAGATTTGGATAATACAAAGTTGTTTATTTGTGTCCGTATTGTATCTATACCTCTTTCATCTGACGCATTTAAATGTATTACTAATGATTTATTTATGCTTCCATTATATTTCTTTTGAAAACTCTCTATAAGATTTATAATTGTTGTCGTTTTTCCTGTTCCTGGTGGTCCATAAAAAAATAAATTTGGAAAGTCATTCATTGTAATCATATTTTCTAATATTGTTCTACTTAAATTATCTAATACAGTATCTTCCAATATTTTAGGTCTATATTTTTCTACAAAAGGAATATTTTCACTATTCATATATTATTAAATACTTTGGTAAAACTACTTAAATCATATTTGACATTTGTTAATAATAAAATAATGTTACAAAAAAAGGATGTCATTGATGATGAAATAATAAACGAGGAAATCATTTATAATGGAAATGAAAATGAAAATGGAAATGATGATGATGATGATGATGATGATATTTTAAATGACATTAATGAAGAAAATAAAATAATTGATAGCAAAATTATTCAAGATATTGCAAATGAATTTGAAGTTACACTCCCATTACAAAAAAAACGCGGTAGAAAATCAAAAAAAGAAGTTGATATGCTTAATAAATTAAAAGAAAACAACGTTCATGATGATGAAATTATTTACGGTCAAGTAAAACCTATTGTAAAATACAAAAAACGCGGTAGAAAACCTAAAGGTGGTAAAATTATACAAAATTTATTAAATGATAATTCTGATTATACAGTTAAAACAAATGTTATTTTACATTTAAAGTGCTTTTTGTCTGATTTGAATATTGATTATTTGAATAATAATACATCTTCTTATGAAGGTATTTCATTAGAAAATAATAATGGTTTAAATTATAATATTATTAAATCGAATGTCAATTCTAATATTAATACTCTAAATAATAATTTATATTGCGAACAATATCAACAAAATGATGAAATTAGTGAAAATATTAGTGAATATTCTCCTACAAATAATGAACAAAATATAGACAAAAAAAATATTAATAAAGATATTTACACCAAACTAAAGGAATTGGAATATTGTCTAAAAACAAACAATATAAATAATAAAAAATCGGCTTGTTTTTTTTGCACTGGGGATTTTGATAATCCTCCTATTTATATCCCTAAACATTTAATTAATGGGTGTTATCATGTATATGGATGTTTTTGTTCTCCAGAATGCGGAACAGGATTTCTTATGAAAGAACAAATTGACAGTTCTATTAAGTATGAAAGATATTTTTTGATGAATCAGATTTATTCAAAAATTTATAATTATGAAAAAAGTATAAAACCAGCACCTAACCCGTATTATACTTTAGATAAATTTTTTGGTAATCTTACAATTGATGAATATCGTAGTTTAATCAAAACTGATAGACTTTTTATTCTTATTGATAAACCTATTACAAGATCATTACCCGAGCTTCATGAAGATAATGATGATTTTATTATAAATAATAAAATTATTCCTACAAATTATCAATCTAATCTTTCATTAAATAGTTCTCCTGGTTTTGTTTTCTAATTTTCAGATTTTGTTTCTTTATACTCCTTCATGATATTATCCATTTTACGTCTTATTTGTTTATAAATTTCTTGATTAATTGAAACTATTTCTTCCTCTTTTTTTTCTGGAACGCTAAAGTAAGTTTTTATTACTTTCATATAATCATAATTATTCTCTTGTAATTGTGATTTTATTTCGTCTTCGTCAAGTGTTGTTTGACGCTTTACTTTTTGGATCAATTCGTTTAAATTACTTTCTTCCATATTTAAAATTATAAAATATTTTTTATAAAGTATATTAAACACATTTTAATTAATATAATTATTACATTAAGTTGAATATGGAAAAAAACACAAATGCTCTTGATTCAAAACCTCTCATTATCGAAGTGGAAAAGGTTATTAAGAAAGGTATTAATGACTTGGTAGGAGGATTTTCAGAAAGATACAATATGTTAGAAGACACACATAACAAAATTATGAATTTGCCTAGCGTCCAATATCACTTAAATTGTAATACAAGTGCAAGTATTCGGCTTGATAACAGTTCTACTAATATGAATGATGTGACAACTCATCTTTCCAATTTGATTGAATCCAAGTTTATACAGGATAATCTAAATTTACAAAGAAAAATTGATAGTTTTGATATTATAATGAAGGAGTATAATAATAAATATGAAACATTAACTAATTTGGTTGTTGGATTATCTGAAAATTCTAATAAATTAACCAAATTGGTTGAAGATTTATCTGAAAATTATAATCAACAAAGTGAAACATTGAATTCAAGTATTATTAGTGAAAATACTATTACTGACAACGTAGATAATAATGTCAATGATGAAAGTGAAGATAATGATGATTTAAGCAGTGATGATGAAAGTCTAAAATCAAAACCTGAAAACATTAAAATTGCTATTGATGAAGAAAGCGAATGTGAAAAGGAAGAGGAAGAAAGTGTAAAGGAAGATGACGAAGACGAAGAAGAACAAGAAAGCGTAAAGGAAGATGAAGACGAAGAAGAACAAGAAAGCGTAAAGGAAGATGAAGAAGAAGAAGACGAAGAAAGCGTAAAGGAAGATGAAGAAGAAGAAGACGAAGAAAGCGTAAAGGAAGATGAAGTAAAGGAAGACGAAGTAAAGGAAGATGAAGTAAATGACGAAGATGAAGTAAATGACGAAGATGAAGATGAAGATGAAGAAGATGAAGAAGATGAAGAAGATGAAGAAGATGAGGAAGATGAAGAAGATGAAGAAGTATTTAGCATTACTATAAATAACAAATCTTATTTCACAAATGACGAAAAAAATGGAGAAATTTACGAAGATATTGATGATGATATTGGTGACAAGGTTGGAAATTTTAAGAAGGGAAACGCAGTATTTTTTTAGAAGACAAACATAAATTATTATAAAATAATTTAAGGATTAGTCACTTATTAATATTATACAAATATGATACACTATTTAAATAATATATTGACTTTTATATTGTTGTTGGATTTTTTACAAAGACGACTTCCTAAACAAGCAAGTAAAATAAACAATTTAGGTTCTAATATTTATATTCTTATTTATAGTTACATTGAAGTTCAAATGAAAAAGATTGGTATTGATATTTTTTATGAACCGCAAATTGAAAAAGTTTCTATTATTAATCAATTTGGTAATGAAGACGAAAATGATATTGCAAAATATAATAAAGAAATATGGGAACTTGTTAACAAACATAGAACATTGGAAAAAGAAAAGTATTCTTAGTTTATTGGTGAAATTAAATAATAAATTTATTAAAACTATTTAGAAAAAAATGATTATAATTATATAAATGGTAATACCTGATAATTCATCAACAGAAACTATGAATATCACATCAGAAAACCAGCAACCCCAACATAATAACAGTCATTTATTAAATAATGAATGGGTTTTATGGGGTCATTTACCTCATAATGCTGATTGGAGTATTACAAGTTATATTAAAATAGCAACATTTAAATATTTAGAAGAAGCTATTTCTATTACAGAAAGATTGCCACCTACTTTAGTTGAAAACTGTATGTTGTTTTTGATGAAGAAAGGTATAAACCCAACCTGGGAAGATCCTAGAAATCGAGGGGGTGGGGTATTTTCATATAAAGTTATGAGCAAATTGGTGAATACTTGTTGGAAAGATTTAACATATGTCATAGTAGGTGACACCGTAAGCAAGGATAATGTATTTGTTGAAAATGTTACAGGAATTACCATTTCACCCAAAAAGAACTTTTGTATTATAAAAATATGGATGTCTGATTGTTCTAAGCAAAACTCCGCACTTGTTACTTCAGAATTAAAGGGATTAAACAATTATGGATGTTTGTTTAAAAAGCACACTCCTGAATATTAAAATAAAACATTTTGTGTTAAACATTTTGTGTTAAAAATATTAAAAATAAAATATTAAAAATAAAAAATAAAATATTAAATATTAAATATAAATTTTCTTAATAAATATATATTTAATGAACTCTACGAACTCAAATACTTTTTCCATTTGTCTTAATATGATTGTCAAAAATGAAGAAAAAAATATTCAAAAATGTTTATCAAATCTTATAAATTATTTTGATTTTGACTTTATAACTATTTGTGATACAGGTTCAACAGACGAAACTATTAATTTAATTAATGATTTTTTTACAGAAAAATCTATTTCAGGTGAAATTTTTCATCATAAATGGAAGGATTTTGCTCATAATAGAACTATAGCCTTGGAACAGGTTTATAATAAAACTGATTATGTTCTAGTTTTTGATGCGGATGATTTAATTGAAGGTGAGTTGGAATTACCTGAAGTTATGGTTTGTGATAAATATAATTTTAAATTTGGTAATGATTTTTTTTATTATCGTCCTTGTTTAATGAATAATAGACTGAAATGGGAATATGTTGGTATTTTACACGAATATTTATCATTAAAAAAAGAAGAAAAAAAAGAAATCATTACAGGCAATATTGAAGGCAATTATTATATCAATTATGGCACTCATGGATGTCGTAGTCAAGACCCAAATAAATATCTTAATGATGCTATATTGCTTGAAAATGCTTGTAATGATCTTTCATTAAATGATTCACTTAAAAACCGTTACACCTTTTATTGTGCCAATAGTTACTATGACGCAGGTAATTATGAACGAGCTTTAATTCATTATAAAAAGGTCATTGACTCTAATAATTGGAACCAAGAAAAATTTTATAGTTGTATGCGAATCGGTAATATTTATATGAACCAAAATAATTATAACTACGCAGTAGAGTTTTGGACTAAATCTTTTATTTATGATTGTGAAAGAATTGAAACTATTGTTTTACTTATGAAACATTTTTATAATAAAAATAATCACTTTATGGTAAATACATTTTTTCATACATTTTTACATATTATGTCAATAACTAATGAACTTGAAAATGTTGATATGAAAAATAAACTTTTTTGTAATTATTCAGAATTGTTTATGATACACTACTATAACTCTATTTCGGCATTTTATGCAAAAGATTTTAAAAATGGCTACAACTCGTGCTTACATTTAATAAATAATGATAAATTTACATCATTATCCATCGATAATTTGCAATTTTACATTAATAATATTGATTGATTGATTGATTGATTGGATTTTAAATTCAAATTGTATTTTAAATTTTTATACTCTTGTATTTTGTTTATTTGTTTATTTGTTTATCTAATAACGCTGTTATTGATCCATCATCATGTTTTATTGTTGTGAATTTATATACTCTCGTATCATTTGTAGATGTATTTATTTCATTGTTCGTATTTTGTAATATATTTACTGTTGTACCATTTACATAATTAAACGTAGCCCAATTGGCATCTATATTTGATGTATGTGTTACTATTAATTCGTTTATTGGATTTGATACACTGTTAATTACAACTGTTTCTATATAATCATCTAACAAATTATTTAAATCTTGTTGAGTTATACTAGTAGATATTTTTACATAATAATTACTCTTGTTTTGAATATAAACGTCAGTTAATCTTTCAAACATATTTATGGATAAATCATATTTTATATATATTTCATAATTTTTACTAAATACAGCGGTTGGACTATATGCGTCAACATTGTTATAACATATATCATATCCTATATCTTGTAATAATCCTAGACTTACTATACTTATTGGATTTATACTTTCAAAATAAATCCATTTCGTCATTAATTCTGTTTGCAATCCTGGATGTGTATATCCATTTAATGTCAAAGTATTTGAAGACGACCCTTTTGCTCCTTCTTCTAAAAATATGCTGCTGTCTTCATAATCTTCTATTGGTATTCCAAATAGTTCTCCATTAAACGCAGTTAGTGGAGAAAATATTTCTTTATATTTATTAACACCATTTACACCTGAATAGTATGATTTATTACAAACATCATAACTTATAGGAGAAGTTGGCAAATACCAATAATGTCCGATTCCTAATGCGTTTCCAATTGATCGCTGAATATATTGTTCTATACTTAAAATATTATTTGGGTTTGAAAATTTATTGTCTGTTAAATAACCTTCCCTTAATATTATTTCACTTTCGACTGGAAATATATTCCCAAAAGTTGTTCCATAACTTGTTAATATTGCAGATAATACATCTCCTTGAGACTCATCAAATGCTTGAATTTTAAAAGATATTTTATGTGTATAGTTATTGTATTCATTATTGCTTCCAAACCTAGAAACATCTGGTTTATTTATCATAGCCAACCATCGCTCCAATGACCTATTTATTATTTCAATCAATGCTTCTTTGTGTTTATGTTCTATTATTGTAAAACTTATAAACCCTACTTCAAACCTAAAAGTATACACATTTGAGTTTATGCTTCCATATCCTTTACTTCTATCTGGCATACCATTTGAAAATATTACTTCCCCTTGTCCATTATAAAATTCATAATTTCCACTGTTTTTATATCCTATTTTTGTATTACATGAACCATCCACTACACTTTCATATGTCTTTTCATTTATTCCAAATATAGCACTTTTATTATGCGTTATATCCTCTTCAAAAACATTTACTATTTGTTTATTAATTCGTTCTTTTTTATAATACGGTTTATAATGAGCAATTAAGGTTCCATTATTAGGACCTCTCATTTCATTACTATATGTGTATGTAGTTACTGTATCTACATTTATTTTGGCTACAATATAGTGATTGTTGTAATTTCCTAATATTTGTGCATCTTGATAATATAATTCAGTCTTATATATCTTTATATTTCCCGTCCAATTTATATTATCAATAGTTGTAATATTTGAAAACGAAATATCTGTAGTTGGTATTGATTTTAAATTTCTATCCTTTATTGTTAAATAATCATATATACTATTATCACTTATGGAATTTGAAAATATTATAGTTAGATCGGCTAAAATTGGTAGTGAAGAACCAGATATATCAAAAGGATTCACTGTTATTGATTCAATTTTTGTCTCTGACATCTATATTTTATTTATACATTTTATATATTTTTTTAATTATTCTTGTAATAAATATATCGTCGCATCTATCATTATTTTTGGCGGGTCTATTGTTAAATCATAACTTTGTAATACTAGACATTCATCCTCATAATTTTCATTTTTATTTGCTTCAACCGCAAAGTAATCTATTTTTAAACATGCTTTGGTTATATATAATCCAAAATAATCTAATGAATTTATTTTAATTCTGTTTGTTACTCCATTTAATTCATTTATTATATCACTTACGTCATATGATATCTCAAAACTACCTTGCGAATTGGGTGGTAAATCTGTTATCTTTTTACAATGATAATTATCTCCTGTAACACTATTCCCATAATTTGCCACATATAATGAATAGATGTTGTCATCACCAGAATTATTTTGATAGTTTCCACTAATTGCTAATACCTCACAACTTAATCCCAAATGATTTCCTGGAAACATTGTCGCATATGTTGAACCTATTTTTGGCGTCGGTATTCCATTAAAGGTTTTCCCATACATATTAAAAAATAATCCCATACTTTGAGGCAATATTGGCCATCCTACATGTGTATCAGATGATATACAACAATCCGTCTCGCAATTCCCTAAATTTAAAATAATTGGACTTGGTATGGTATGAATTTTATTGTTTTCAGAATTAATATCAAATGTATTGCCTAGATCGGTGAAAAAACACGCCGTTGTGCAATTGTAATTTGACCTCCCACGTGGTCCTTCATCTCCTGTTGGTCCTATTACACCCGGATTCCCTGTAGGACCCGTTGGTCCTATTACACCCGGAACCCCTGTAGCACCCGTTGGTCCTATTACACCCGGATTCCCTGTAGGACCCGTTGGTCCTATTACACCCGGAACCCCTGTAGCACCCTTTGGTCCTTGATTGTCTTCAATTGTTGCTATTGTGTTATTTCCTATTTTGGTCCCAGTAGGCAATATAATTTCATCGCCATTTGATGAAATTAGAGCACCACCAATATGTATTGTTGATGATGATACATACAAATCTTTAATTGGATTATCTGAAGAACCAATACTTATATCTTCTCCACTTTTTGGTATTAAATTAGACGCTAAAATGATGTTATTATTTTGACCTCCTGATAATTCCCCTTTTAAATATAAATTATTTATTTGATTGTTTGATGTACCTAAATTAATATTTGTATTACTTGCTGGAATAATATCACTGCTAATTGAACTTAAATTTATATCTGGGTTGCCGCCATTATTGTTATTGTTATTGTCACTATTAGCATAAGTATTTGGACACTCGCAATCTTCATTTTGACAAGTTATAGTTATTCCACCACAAGATTCACATAGTGATTCATTTATAGGAACACCATTTAAATTAGTGACATTTAAATTAGTGACTTTTATATTTTCACTATTGATTGAATTAGCATTGATATTACTCATTTATATAAAATGAATACATATTTTATATTAATGATTTATAATCTTTTTATTTATATAAAGGTCTTTGACCGGTTTCACAAATAAATGGTTCCGGCATAAATGTTTGTCCTTTATCAAAAATATGCACTTGCGAAAGAGTATTCATTTCTGGATTAAATGTGGGTGCTGGATTTACTAAATTGGTTGAATTAATACCAAATAAAAAGGATTCTGTATTTATTGGATTTCCAGATAATTGCTCTCTCGGAAGTTTTCCATGAATTAATCCATTTCCAGATAAATTTGTTTGATAAGAATCACCATACAACCGAGTATAGGTGTCTTTTGTTTGATAACAACGTTGTTCTAAATTATAATTAATAGCAGTATTTTTGTTGCGAGTTGATGCCATTATATAAACTATATACTATATAATATTATTTTATTAATTACATTTTATATTGTTAAATGAATTAATTGTTTTTTGCTTTTCTTTTTATACATCCAAATAAATAAAATTAAAATTCCTTTTCCAAAGTATCCAAAGTATTTTCATCAATAGAATTTGTTTGAATTAATTCACATACACATTTGTGAGCACTATCTAGATATTCATAAGAATATAAAATAGTAAGTCCAAATTTTTCATCTGTTGACATAAATAACTGTGAAGCTTCACTTAATATTTTTTTGAATTTTAAAATTGACGTATTTTGATTTTTTTCTATAAAATTATCATATATTTTATCAATTGTTGATGAAATTGTTTTTTCCTTATAACTATCTATTTGAAAAATATTTAATAAATCTAATCTATATAATTCACTCTCTATATCAATGTCAATGTCAATGTCATTATTTTTGATTTTCATTAAATTTTTATAAATATTTATTTCATTAATATTTTTGTATTTACAAACATAATTCGTATTATATATATTTTCCAATGATGGATAATGAGTTTTCATTCAATAATATAAATTATATTTATTGCTTTATATTATTGTTTTTAAATTACTTATTTTATATTATTGTTTTGACTTTTATTAGATTAATTAGATTAATTAGATTAATTAGATTGGTTAAAGTATTCAGTATCTCGTGTTAATTCACGAGATGGAACACCTCCACGAATCCATCCATCATCCGCAATACCTTCAATCATACGAGAGGGATTGCTTACTTGTTCTTGAACGGTCTTTAATAAAGGTGTTTGTTGATAATTTAAATAACTTGTTTCACCAAATTGGTTTTGGGTCTTTCTATTAGAAAAACTATCTCCTTGTAAAATTTGAAATTCAATATCAGGATTGACTGTCCCACGTCCTAAATAAGGAATAGTCGCAAAGGGGCGATGAAATAAATCTATTTTGTGTTTAGGGTTGTCTTGAATAGAACCGATTGTTAATTTAGAATTTACGTCCACATTGCATCCACCAGCACCTAAATTATGACCTCCTTTGTATAAAATACCTGGTTGTGTGGTTGCCAAATCAATTGGGGTTTTCATAGAACAATCATTGGAGAAAAAATTTTGTAATCTATAGTTGCAATTATTTGTATTTTGGATAGATTGTTGATCTAAATAACAAGTATCTGTATTAATTCGTGTCATATTATCAAACTTATATGATGAAAACATTTATATACTATATATATACAATATTATATAAATTATTTAATAAACCTATATTTCTTTTTTTTATTCTTTTTTTTATGCATTTTTAATTAATACGGATACTTGTAATTTCGTCTAAATGACAATTATTTATACAATAATTAATTAATTCAATTTTTAATACAATGTATATCTTGAATTATTTTTAGTTCTCATTAATGCACCATTTACATTTGATTCTTTTGATGAAGTCATATTTCCATACAAAAAATCAGCATAAGAACCTTGGTCATTAACTACACGAGTATTTGCGGTTGAATAAAATGTATGATTCGACCGGTCAGATTGAAATTCATCCCATAAATTTCCTTGTTTGTCTTTTATATGAGGATTATTTTCTAATACCATTTGCTCTATATTCTGCTTAATATCTTCTCCAACCTCTTTTATAAATGATGGTGGTGCTGGTTTCTTATTAGGATTATCATTTATATCCGTCAATAAAACATTACCAAAAGGATTTTGATTTGTTCCTTTTTCGAAATCAGATTTTAAAGCAACTTTTTTTGATTCTGGATGAACATACGTGTTATTCATAAATGGTTCTACATCACTTTTTTTTGTCTTTGATGGTTCTTCTTTTGTCTTTGATAGAAATAAAATTACTAATAATGCTATTAATGCAACAACAACGATATAATAAGAATTGGTTACAATTAATCCAATTATTGCCAAAATAATTATCATTCTTGTTATAGCATTTATTTTTTGAGTGTATGATAAATTTTCAAAAGGCCATAATTCTAAAATATAATCTTTATGAAATAATATTGTCGGTTCATTTATCCAAAGTTGCATACCCATTATATAATTTATATATATAAAACAATTATTTTTTTACATTCTTTTTCTTTCCTTTTGATTTTTTTGACATTTTTGGTTTATTTGAATCACTTACTAGTACATTACTTTCAAACATATTCGTCAACTCTTCGTCACTTATTTTATTTTGTAAATATAATTGTTCTTGTTCTTGTTCTTGTTTTTCTTTTTGTTGTGTCATTTGAGCCAAAGTATTCATTTGTTTCGCCTTCTCATTTGCTTCTGCTTTAGCTCTAATTCGTTCTTTCGTTTTTGCCAATTTCAATTTTCTCTTCAACTGTTGCTCTGTTCCTTTTGTATCTACTTTTCCACCCCCAAACATATCCATCCCCATTTTACTAAATAAAGATTGCATATTTTCCATTCCAGGCATATTCTTCATTTGTTGCATCATTTCTGTTGCTTCACTTAATAATTCACTCTCTTTTAAATCTCCTGATTTAATTTTCCCTTCCAATTTGTTTGTTACCTTGTTTACTATTCCCATCAATTTTGATGGATCCTTAATCATATTTGAAAATAAATCATTCACACTTCCTGTGTTTTCCGTATCTATATTCAAATCTCCTGTAATTTCTTCAGCGATTTCTGTTGCCAAATTACCTAATTTGCCTTTCAATAAACCACTAATATGTTCATGCATATCTTCTGGATTCGGCACATCGAATGATTCTCCACTCGCATCCTTTGTGTCTTCAAACATGTTCTTTATTCCTTCAAAGGTTTCATCCAATTTGTCTTTAAATTCGCCATCATTTATCGCCTCAAATAACTTTAATGATTCACCAAATTGTCCTTCATCATCTACCTTTCCAACTGCTGAAAATAAAATTAACTGTAAATATTTCCATATTGTTTCCTTCGTCTTATCACTAATATCACACGTCCATAAATTTTTGAAATATATATTTGGCAAAAATTCAGTGTCTTCAGTTGAATCTTCTTCAAATATTGAGGTGTTTTGGTATAAAATATCAAAAAATCTTGGAGCATATTTGGATTTACAAAAATTAAATGTTTTGTCATAAATTTCGTCACTTATTGTAGCATTGTTGTTTTGCAATCTAACTTCCCCATAGAAATATTTGTTTATTATCATCGCATACTCCGGAAACGTCATTTTGATATCATTTATAAAATCATTGATAACCTTTTTGAATTCATCCGGACAACTCGTTTCTGACATTATATTATAAGTATTCGTTTTTTTCTTATATTCATTTTTACATAAATTGTTTTTTCAATTTATGTTCTTTTCAATTGGTATTTCTTGTACCACTTTTCTTATAATCTTCTTATTTAACTCTTCATAATTAACTTTCCCACCCCAAAAATTTTGATGAATTATTTCACCATACTCTTTATGCTCTTTGGAATTATAATTACTCATACATTGTGGATATGTTTTTTGATACACATCCTGTAATGCCCGCGTATTTGCTCTTTGCACTTCTCTTATTAAACCATTCGTTTTTGTTTTCTTTGTATCTTCCTTTTCCCAATTGTTATATGTTCTTACATATATATTTTCTCGTTTGATATCAGTACAATGCATTGGTCGCATTTCTATTGCAATTTCATTTAATTTCTCTATTATTATAGATGATATTCCTTCTACATATCCTTTATTACCTAAATACTTTAAATCTTTCACATCAATTACAATTGATTCAACAAAATCCTCGATATTCATCGCATTTTTACACGTTTCATTTAAAAAAACTTGCAAATTAAATGTATTATTATTATTTGTTAAATTATTTATTATATTGTGTGACCCTTGAATAGAATTGGTATAATTATTCATTCTTTTTAACTCTTCATTAATATCTTTTTGGTCTTCGTATAGTTTAAATATAAGTTCTTTAATCTCTTCATCTTTCCCTTTAATCTCTTCATCTTTCCCTTTAATTTCATCAACCAGCATTTTTATTGTCTCTTTTTTACTATCAAATTCTATTTTATGTTCTTCTTTATCCATTTTTGATTTGTGTTTTTGTGTTTCTAAATGCTTTTGAAAGTTTTGATACAATGATGTTGAATAATAACATAATTCACACGTATATTTCCCTGATTCATAAATTATCTTTTTATGTTTTTTTGTTGTGGTGTGAATTCTAAAATTTTCTTTTAAATTTGTTTTAAAATTACACAACTCGCACAAATATTCTTTTCTCATATTTGATTTATTATTATAATTAGTCATTTTCTTTATATATATTTTTGTTAAAACAATTATTAGAAATGTCCTATATTTTTATAGTTTTAGTTTATGGTATTGTAATATATTTTTTAACTTACATTTTATTATTGTATATGTATTAACAATATAATCATTTCAATTGTTATTAGATTTAATCATATTTTTTTATACTTTTAAAAACCAATGTAATTATAGTATTTTTTTAAATAAATTAACACCATAAATCATAATAAATATATAATATAAATATGGTTATTGTTTTTTTATACAAAAAAGTATAAGATTCTAAAAAATGTCCAAAAATAGCCCAAAATTGGACCCTATTTTGAAAAAAATATATCGTCTCAGTTTTTTAACTATGATAAATATTTGAGACTGATATGCTCTTATTGTATTTTTTTACACGTTTTTACAAAGATTTTTAAGAAATTCACAAAATTGGACATTTTAAAAATGTCCAAAAATAGGAAATCAAAAATACTCTTGAGTTAATTTTTATTGTTTGTTTAACTTGCAATTTTATCTAGCATATTTATTTACGAAATGGAACAAAAATAAGGTGTCAATATTATCAATTTTAAAAATTAAGTTGTTTTTACATTATATCATCTAGTTCTTCTATTTCATATCCCATATCTAACAACATTACGATTCGTTTTGGATGCATATATGCTTTCACTAGTTCTTCTAATATATTTTCCTGTATGAACTTCTGATGCGATACTCTTTTTTCGAATTCTTCTTTTGCTTTTGTAAATTTATTTTGTGATAATACTCCCCAATCCCAAGGTTTATCAGGATTTGCTTCCACTATTTCCCAAGTAATATTTGGATTTTGACTTAAGCATTCAAAATTCCAAGGTTTATCCGGGTTTGCTTCCACTATTTCCCACTTTATTGATGGATTCATACTTAAACCATCCCAATTCCAAGGTTTATCCGGGTTTGCTTCCACTATTTCCCACCTTATTAAAGGATTCATACTTAAATAATTCCAATCCCACGGCTTATCCTGATTTGCTTCCACTATATCTATAGTTATTGAAGTATTTCTACTTAAATAATCCCAATTCCAAGGTTTATTAGGGTTTGCTTCAACTATTTCCCATTTTATTGAAGGATTTATACTTAAGCCATACCAATCCCACGGGTTATCCTGATTTGCTTCAACTATATCCCACGTTATATTTGGATTCAAACTTAAGCTATACCAAAACCTATTCTTTAAATATTGATTATTTGAATATATATTTTTTAACTTATCAATGCTTTGCATATATTTTTTAAATATATATTGATTCCAATTTGTTTCCATATTTGATACAATTATGAATTAATAAAGATATTAAAGTAAATATTCATTCATTTTTATTTTCACCTTTGAATATTTAAAATGGGACAAAATATAATAAAAAAAAATATATTTTTTATTATATATAATATAGTATTTCACCTCTTCAAATAATCAAAAGGAAGAGGAAAAAGTTAGACCATTGTAGGTGAGATTCCTACTATTGATTTACATTTTTTTGATTTTTATTTTGGGATTTTGTCCCATTTTAAATCTTCAAAGGTGTATATACTTATTATTTTAACCTTATTATTTTAGATAATTAATGTCTCTGAAATTTTAGACAAATCTTGTATGAACAACATAACCATTTCTTGTTGAGACTGGTTCATCTTTCTTATTGGTTCCCGCAACCGATTAATAGATTTCATAACACGATCTGAATTATTTACTTTATTTAAATCATCAGAATAATTTTTTTCAATGAAATAATCTATATTGCCTTCCTTTATAGAATCTTTATATTTATCGGTAATGTGTTTTTTCCAAATTTTAATAAACATTTTTGGATTAATTTTTTTTAAAGCATATAGCTTATTTTTGGCTATTGTAATGTCTAAATCATTTGGAAACGTTTTTGATATTAAATTTACAAAATTAAAAAAGATTTCATTGAATATTTTTATAACTTGAGTGCTCATACGTAAATTTGAATTCAAATTTGAATTTGAATTTGAATTTGAATTTGAATTCAAAATTATTGTTTCCATATATTATTATAAATTTGATATATTAATATATATTTTTGTTTTTATATTGATTTTATTGTTTGTTTTTATCTTTTTATCTTTTTATCTTTTTATCTTTTTGGTGCCATTAAATTAAAATCATTTTCTCGTTGTTGCAACAACTGTTCAACTGACAAGTTTTCACAATTGTTCGGTTCATTTTTGTAGTCAACTTCGTCTTCAGGTGTGTATATATTTGAATTATCATTTAATCCAACATAGTTATGCATTTGTCTTAAACCACCTGTTCCATTTTTTGCCTCCATTTGCTTTGAATCTTGGTCTAAAAAACTATAATTATCCGATACTACTGAAGACCCTCCACCTTGAAATCCAAATGCGACCGGTTCCATATTATTCATTGTTGCTTCTCTCATTTCCTGTTGTTTGCTTGGTTTGAAAAAATGTTTTATATGTTCTGCATTATCTATAACCTTAAAACCATCATTTATAAGGAGTAAAGAAGGCACTTTTTGTATATTTTCAGGCATTATTATTTTTTGTCCGTTTTCAAGTATTATGAACGTTTTACCTTTTTCTTGAATTCTTTTATCAATACATATAAAGTGGACTTCTTTGGTAACCGAGGGATTTTTAGAAATATTATTTAAAACATTTTTTGAATAATTACAATAATTACTATAATATAGTATGTAACTCATTGCTTCCTAAATTATATCTATCTTTATCTTTTATTTTTTAAACTAATTTTATATAATTAATGTTTTTGTATTTTTTAAACCAAATAAAATAAAAATGATTAATATTTAAATATTGTCTCTTATAATATAATATTATATAAATAGTCTAAAATGAATCCCGTTATTGCTATTAACCCCAATGAAAACTCTGATTACGATTTGAAATCATTTAATGTCTCCAATCTGAATGTCAGTTTTGCCAACGCTATTAGGCGAACTATTATGTCTGATATACCTCTATTAGTATTCAAAACTTCTCCATATGCTGAATCTAAATGTACTATTTTTACAAACACAACTCGTCTAAATAATGAAATCCTAAAACAGCGACTCAGTTGTATTCCTATTCATATGTCTTCTACTACTATCAATTTTGACAACTATGAAGAGTTTTATTTAGAAGTTAATGTAGAAAATACAAGTGATACTAAAATTATTATTACTAGTGCTGACTTTAATATCCGGAAAAAAGAAGATAATTCTCTAATGTCCAAAGACCTAGTGAATGAAATATTCCCACCTAGCACTATTACTGGAGATTTTATTGATTTTGCCCGTTTGCGTCCTAGAGTTGGTGAAAATATTTCTGGCGACCATTTGCATCTTGTTTGTGATTTTATTATTGGTAGTGCTCGTGACGACGGTATGTTTAATGTTGTATCCAATTGCGCTTACGGTTTTGATATTGATGAAGAAAAACAAGCCAAGATGTTAGACATCAAAATGCAAGAATGGGCTGATGAAGGTAAAAGTCAAAATGAAATTGAATATGAAGGCAAAAATTGGATGCTTCTTGACGGCAAACGTGTTACAAAACCAAATTCATTTAACTTCACTATTCAAACAGTTGGGAGTTATACAAACACACAAGTTATTAAAGCCGCTTGTGATGTTTTAAATATGAATTTGGATAAATTGAATCAAGAATTTGTGAATCAATCGGTTGAAATTGTTCCTAGCACTACTACTATGGCTAATTGTTACGATATTATTTTGACTAATCAGGATTACACATTGGGAAAAATTATTGAATACGCATTCCTTACTAAATATTATGAATCTAAAATTGCTACATTTTGTGGCTTTCAAAAGAAGCATCCTCATGATGATTTTAGTATTATTCGTATTGCTTATGAAGATAATTATGATGTTTCAGTTATTAACGGTCATATCCAAGAATGTATTTCGAACTGCAAATTAGTGTTTGAAAAAATAAAAAATGCTTTTAGAAGTAAAGAAGAATAATTGTATATCTAATTATAAATATTACAACAAAATAAAAATACATAAAAATATAAACATTTTATTATAGTTTTTTATATTTTTTAATAAAAATTTACCATTGTGAGAACAAATATGTGACTCAATAATGCTAAACATATTGCCATTATCCATATTGGAAAGATCGTTTTATTTCTATAACCTATCCCAAAATTTCGTATCGAACCATTAATATTATAAAGAAAATTCGGTTTCATATAATTCACTAAATAAAAAACAATCAAAAATAATACCACAGACAACATAAGAGTTTGGTTTCTGGCAAAATTACGATTAAATTTCATTAACATATCTTATAACTATATTTATAAGATATTTTTTATTTTTTCTCTTATTTAAAAGTATTTGAAAATAATTAATGATGTGTACACGGCATTGATGTATTGACCTTACAATACGGTTACTTCATAAATAGGTGAATATTATTTGATGATTGTGAAAAGTATTCTGTAATCATTTCTATTTTATTAATTTAATAAAAAAAGGGGTTCTCTTATTGAGACACATTATAATCCTTATTGGAAACCTTGTATTTATCTTTTAATTGTCATCGTCATCGTCATCGTCATCGTCATCGTCATCGTCATCGTCACTATACATCTCGAAATTGCGTGGTAATATAACTACATCTCCAAAAATTCCTTGGAAGAATGGACTTTGTTCCAATCCCTTCATTAATCCATTCTCGTCTACAAATAAATCGACATTTTCTAAACCGAATACTTCACCACCAAGCACCTGTAATCGTGCACCACATAACACATCCTTGACATAATCATACGCACCTGGTTCATCTAAACCACTAAATTCCAATGATTGGACATAACCGTTTGTTTTGTATATACCTGATCCCAACATTCTCTTGATTTGATAATTGCTTTATGGTTGTCTTTCTAAAATAAATAATAATAAGTATTTTAATTTTAAATTATTCATTTTTTTTTAACATACTACTAAAATATGAATGAAATCATTTTACTAATTAATAAATAAAATGAGTCATAACTAGATTAGTAATTTAATACACACAGATTACCAAGAACCTATTAAAATTAATATATGATTAATTCACATTTTGTAGCATTTATTCTGGTAAATGCTAAAATTGTATTACATTATATCATCTAGTTCTTCTATTTCGTATCCCATATCTAACAACATTACGATTCGATTCGGATGCATATATGCTTTCACTAGTTCCTCTAATATATTTTCCTGAATAAACTTCTGATGCGATACTCTTTTTTTGAATTCTTCTTTTGCTTTTGTAAATTTATTTCGTGATAATACTCCCCAATTCCAAGGTTTATCTGGACTTGCTTCTACAATTTCAAAAGTGATTGAAGGATTTCGACTTAAGCCATTTAAATTCCAAGGTTTATCCTGATTTGCTTCTACAATTTCCCACGTGATTGAAGGATTTTCACTTAAGCCAAGCCAACCCCAAGGTTTATCCGGGTTTGCTTCCACATTTTCCCAAGTTATATTTGGATTTCGACTTAAGCACCTCCAATCCCAAGGTTTATCCAGGTTTCCTTCAATAAATTGCCATGTGATTGAAGGATTTCTACTCAAGTGACTCCAATCCCAATCCCAAGGTTCATCCGGGTTTGCTTCCACATTTTCCCAAGTTATATTTGGATTTCTACTCAAGTGACCAACATTCCAAGGAATATTTGGGTTTGATTCCATTATTTCCCACGTGATTGAAGGATTCATACTTAACCAACTCCAATTCCAAGGTTTATCCAGGTTTGCTTTAACTATTTCCCACGTGATTGAAGGATTCATACCTAAGTATTCCCAACTCCAAGGTTTATCCGGGTTTGCTTCCACTATTTCCCACGTGATTGAAGGATTTGCACTTAAGCACATCCAATCCCAAGGTTTATCCGGGTTTGCTTCCACTATTTTACATGTTACATTCGTATTTACACTTAAACTAGACCAATCCCAAGGTTTATCCATATTTCTTAAAATAAAGTTAAAGAAATATTGATTCCAATCATTTTCCATTGTTGATTTGTATTTAAACTTTTATATATTTTATTAATATTTAATCATTTTTTTTATTTATCAAGTATTAAACTTAAGTTGTTTTTACATTATATCATCTAGTTCTTCTATTTCGTATCCCATATCTAACAACATTACGATTCGCTTCGGATGCATATATGCTTTCACTAGTTCCTCTAATATATTTTCCTGAATAAACTTCTGGTGCGATACTCTTTTTTCAAATTCTTCTTTTTCTTTTGTATATTTATTTCGTGATAATACTCTCCAATCCCAAGGTTTATCTGGAGTTGCTTCTACAATTTCAAAAGTGATTGAAGGATTTCGACTTAAGTTATACCAACTCCAAGGTTTATCTGGATTTGCTTCCACAATTTCCCACGTGATTGAAGGATTATTACTTAAGTAATACCAATGCCAAGGTTTATCCGGGTTTGCTTCCACAATTTCCCACGTGATTGAAGGATTTCGACTTAATCCACTCCAACTCCAAGGTTTATCCGGGTTTGCTTCAACAATTGCCCACGTAATTGAAGGATTTCGACTTAAGTCATCCCAATCCCAAGGTTTATCCATATTTGCTTCAATAATTTCCCAAGTAATATTTGGATTACTACTCATAAAATCCCAATTCCAATGTTTATCTGGGTTTGCTTCCACAATTTCCCACGTGATTGAAGTATTCATACTTAAGTAATTCCATTTCCAAGGTTTATCCAAATTTGCTTTAACTATTTCCCACGTGATTGAAGGATTATTACTTAAGCTATTCCAATTCCAAGGTTTATCTGAATTTGCTTCTAGTATTTCCCATGTGATTGAAGGATTTTGACTAAAGCCATTCCAATTCCAAGGTTTATCCGGGTTTGCTTCTACATTTTCCCACGTTATTGAAGGATTTTCACTTAACCAATACCAATTCCAAGGTTTATCCGGGTTTTCTTCTACAATTTCCCACGTGATTGAAGGATTCATACTTAATACACCCCAATCCAAAGGTTTATCAATATTTCTTAAAATAAAGTTAAAGAAATATTTATTCCAATTATTCAACATTGTTAATTTATTTACTTTAATATGTTTATTACTTCATTTCATAAAGATTTCATTTTTATTTTTATTGTTCGGATTTAAAACAAAAAATACATATTTTATTTATTACATAAAATCTTTCTTGGGTTATTTTTACATTATATCATCTAGTTCTTCTATTTCGTATCCCATATCTAACAACATTACGATTCGCTTCGGATGCATATATGCTTTCACTAGTTCCTCTAATATATTTTCCTGAATAAACTTCTGATGCGATACTCTTTTTTCAAATTCTTCTTTTTCTTTTGTATATTTATTTCGTGATAATACTTCCCAATCCCAAGGTTTATCTGGGTTTGATTCCACAATTTCAAAAGTGATTGAAGGATTTCGACTTAAGCTATTCCAATTCCAAGGTTTATCTGAATTTGCTTCTACAATTTCAAAAGTGATTGAAGGATTATTACTTAAGTAATACCAATTCCAAGGTTTATCCGGGTTTGCTTCAACAATTGCCCATGTAATTGAAGGATTTCGACTTAATCCACTCCAATCCCAAGGTTTATCCGGGTTTGCTTCAATAATTTCCCAAGTAATATTTGGATTACTACTCATATAATCCCAATTCCAATGTTTATCTGGGTTTGCTTCAACAATTGCCCACGTGATTGAAGGATTTCGACTTAAGTCATACCAATCCCAAGATTTATCCGGGTTTGCTTCCACAAATTCCCACGTGATTGAAGTATTCATACTTAAGTAATTCCAATCCCAACGTTTATCCAAATTTGCTTCCACTATTTTCCACGTGATTGAAGGATTTTGACTTAAGCCATTCCAACTCCAAGGTTTATCCGGGTTTGCTTCAACAAATTCCCACGTGATTGAAGGATTTCGACTTAAGTAAAACCAACTCCAAGGTTTATCCGGGTTTGCTTCCACAATTTCGCACGTGATTGAAGCATTTCCACTTAACCAATACCAATTCCAAGGTTTATCCGGGTTTTCTTCAACAATTTCCCACGTAATTGAAGGATTCATACTTAATACACCCCAATTCCAAGGTTTATCCATATTTCTTAAAATAAAATTAAAGAAATATTGATTCCAATTCTTTTCCATTTTTGGATTATTTAAACTTATAATAAATGTTTTCATTTTTTTAATTTAAATTACTCCATAAACGTATTGCATAAGAATATTCATCAAATCATCAAACTTTCCAATAAAACACCCTTCAATAGGCAAAATATCTACACTACATACGCCTGGATATTCGGATAATTTATTTAGACAATTCATTACACCACCATATTTTTTATTTAGTATATCAATATCTAAATACCAAAAAAATACTGAATGTCCGGTTGCTTCTCGTATTTCGTTTGAAGAAAGCATACACGAATTTAACGATGATAAGAACATTCCATTTGGAGAACTCAAAAAAAAATGTCGGGTTTGTATTTAAGTAGTAATTGATTTTGAATGTAGCGCAAATTTGACAAACTGAATTATTGATTTTATATTTTCCATTACTTAGTAAAGAAGGTAAGACACTGTTGTCAATTTATCTTACATTTTTTTGAATGTAGTTTTAACCATATAAATACCCATCAATTATCATATTCATCATAATTATCCTCATTCACATTATCGTATAATATGTCTCCATCGTCTCCAATGTTACTCATATCATATTCATCATCTTCTATTTCTTTATCTCGCATAATATTTTCATATTCATCAAATATATCCGAATCATATAACCCACTTGTATCATTATTGACACCATTTTTATTATTTAATTTGTTTTCAATTTCATTCATTTGGTCTCTGAATTCGCGTTCTTCATCATAATTTTCTTTTACATATTGTGTTAAACCTTTATTCAAACCTTTACCCCAAACGCCTAACTTATGCTTCTTCATTAAAGAATCAACATCTTTTTCTTCACCTTCTAATCTTTCTTGTCTATCCGTAATAATATTTTTTTCTTTTTCTTTTAAATTAAATATATAATCTTGTATATCATCATAAGATTTATCTATTATATTTTTATGATTGTTATATATTGTCATATATGTCAAAAGCAACGAGGCAACTTTTTCCTTCAAAATCTTCCTATTTCCTTCTAATATGTCACTGTTTAACTCAATTTCATCTTCGTCTCTCGTTAATAATAGTTCATCTACTCCACGAGTCATGTCATCAATACCTATATCTATGTCATATTCATATTGTTCTTGTATTTGAAAATTTTGAATCAGATTTCCTTCTTTAGATAATTGTTGATATTGATATAAAATATTCATAAACACATATTCTAATATTAAATTACACGTTTCATAATTAAACGCTGAAGTTAAATTATCTATATTCATATAGCAACATAAACTATCTACAACATCCAATATAGGTTTTGAATTATAATACACTTTATCTAATACATTTTGTATTTCACTCATATTATAAAATTGTTTCAAATCTTCATAATAGTTTTGGACTTTTTTGTCTACTGTTAAACGATGATGTTTTGAAAATGTTTTATAATGATGAATAGGAAGTTTGTTTGTTTGTTTGTTTTTAATCATAAGTGGAAATAATCTTATTAAATAATGAATATAACTTTTGTAAAAATTCATCTTTTCGTATGAAGTCGTTTCTAAAGACCATTGATTATAATTATCAAGATTTTTTTTAATTGTTCTCAAACTACTTCTTTGAGAATTATTCTTTAGAAAAGCAAATGTTTCCTTTTTCATACTTTCAATATTTTTATATAAAAACGAATTCAAACTATTGGATGATTGAAACTGGTCTGTATCCATATAATTTACAAAATATTCATCTACTATAACATCATTTAATACCCCTCTCAATTTATCTATAAATTGAATATTATAAAATATATTTGTATCTTCATCGTCAGAAACATTTACGTAATTTTCAACGGAACGGATTAACTGGAATAAAGGCGATACTCTTTCTTGGTCCACATCCACAAATATACTATTCTTTATATGGACTTTTTTCATTAACCTCAAAAAATTTTCCAAATTGAAATCAAAACCATCTTCTTTTAATCTTTGGATTTTGGAAAATAAATTATCAGACCTTGAATAAATATTATTATTGGGTTTTCTGTTACATATTGGTTGTAAGTCAAGTGGTATAGCAATATCATAATTAAATCTACAAAAGTGTATAAAGGCAGAATAAATGGTGGTTTGATTTTGCTTACTACTGACTAACTGATATTTATTTTTTGTATCTATTTTACTCAATAATAAAGATGGTTTGCTATATAAAACAATATCATCCATTATTTGACCTAATTCTTTGACAATTTTGTTATATTTGTGAATATTCTTGTCTTTGTTTTTAAAATATCTATATGTACTATTTAAATTATCATAACAACAAGCATTTTCTAAATACTTTTCTCCTTTTGATGTATACATTAATGCTTCTTCTCCAACTACGACATTATTGATTTTCTTTTGTAATAATAATGAAAAATATATTATCTTACTTTGAATAACCATCATTTTGTTTCTTTGCTCTTTTGAACCAGACCTCAAATTTTTGGTTAATTCAGTCTTAAATATTTCACTCACATTGTCTATTTCTTTTAAAGAATATAAACGTAATGGTGGTAAAAAACTCTCCCAATTTTCTATTTTATGATACTCTGGTAATTCATCTAATATGTCTGTATTTTTTTGAAATAGCGCTTTATTTATAAAATATTGTTTCTTCTGGAAAATTCGTCTTTTTATCAAATTATTTGGCACTAAAAATAATTGAATCTTTTCTCTTATGTTATTAGAAATAGCTTCCTTTTTGAGACGATTTAATGCATTCCATGGAGCAGTAGATGTTTTAATATCATACGCAATACATGATACATATTCTATCATACTATTGTCATCATCATCAAATAAAGGATACCCACCAAAAGACCTTATACATCCAGGATGCGTTTTTCTTGTTTTAGGTGCTGGAATCATCGTTTGAACGACAACTAAATATGCGGATAATGTGATAAACATTAACTTTATATTGAAATATTCTTCAAAAGACTTTTTCTTTTTATTTATTTTTTTGTTTTCTTCGTCATAAAGTGCCTTTGGTTTCACATTTTTTTGTATATATTCATCAACTAGTTTTATAATAGCATTTTTTTCTTTTTCAATATTGATTCCCATTGAAATAGATAACGCATTTATAATATTGACGACCATCAAGTTTTGTAATGACATTGATTTATTTTCCCTTTTGAGTGTTATCATATTCCCTTCGTCTTCTTCAATGACTGCTCTTGTTTCAACTTTTCTATCATTTTCGAATCCCTCTTCTGTGTCCAAATCTATTTCAATTATGCGCCAATTTGTATGTTTTTCTATCCACCAATCACCATCATCACTAATACGACCTGATTCTTGTTTTAAAATATTTATGTAACTAATATAATCATCATAATTATCTAAATACCATTTCGCCATTTCGCCTCTAAAAAACGGTAATAATGGTGTATCCGTTTCTTTACAATATAACCAAAATTCAGATTCTTTTATATTGTCTTCACTTTCATCTTCCGAATTATAGTTATTATATGTTCGTAAAAATTTGTCTTTGAATTTTAATATATATTGAGATTTTTTTGCTATATCTTGTAATGATAATATGATATCTAAAATCTTTTGATACGGTGACATATTCTCATTTATTTTTATATCCTCGTTTTGAACTAAATTATACTTGAAATCATTGTATTTAAATTTAACCATTGTTCGCATTTTTGATAATCTGGGAATATTATCCCAATATTTTTGAATTTTTTCTATCAATTCCTCTTCATGCTCTCTTTTACTTTTATTATATTTTACATCAAATTCATTTATCATATTTTCTAACAATTGCTGTTTCAATTTGGATTTACTTTTTGTAACTTCATTACAAGACATATTTAATTCGCTATTTAATGCATTTTTTGTCTTATTTTCTGATGTAATACATAATTCTTGCACATTACACAAACTTGTAGGATCAAGTAAATCAGATTGTCTTTTATTTAAAACCTCATCCTTTTCCCATATATCTTCTTTAGTTCGTTTGTAATATATATAACGACTGTTTCCTACTCCACCAATGTCTGCTTTTTCTAATATTGCATAATGACCTGGTTTAACTGTTTTATATCCATTCAATAAATCTGTCATCAATTCTGTCGCACTATTATCGTCTATTTTTTGATTTTTCATTAAATCTTTTTTGATATATTCTTTAAGAGCTTCTTCTGACATTTTATTTACTTCTTTTTCATAATCATCCAATAAATTATAATTTGTTGTATCGTATTTTCTATCAAATATTACATCTTTTTTATTATCGGTTTCCAATTTTTCAATATTTGAATAACGTTTTGAAATTAAAATATCTTTACAAATTTCGGTTTCTTTTGTATTTTTTTCTTTTAATTTTTCCTTTTCAGATTGAAAAAATGGTGTAAAATCATTGGGATATGTTAATTGCATATTTTGACCCGCTAAAATAGATGTGTAAAGTCTCAAATTATCCTTCAACATAAGTTTTCTATAAAATTCAGAATTGGTAATTGATTCGTAATTTTCTATTCCATATTTCGCTTCTAATGGTTCATCGATAAAATCTATGTCAATATCTTCGCTAAATTTTAAATCTAATGTTATTAAATTAAATAATGAAAATGATTTTGTTTTATCTACGTTATTTCTTACTCTTCTTTTGAAAAATCCATATTGTTTTCGTTTTTCAATAAATTCTTCATTGTATTTTTGAATTTTTTTCGTTATAAAATATTTAATTGTTTTATATTGGTTATATGTTATATCATCTGAGTAAATTAAAAATGGTTCCAAATATTGTAACACAGATTGAAAAGTTAGTTTATCGTTCATATATTCTTTCATCATGTTGAATATAAATTTAGTTTTGGGTATTAATCTATCCACAAATTGTTTATAAAATTCATTTTCTGATATATTCATTGAATCCATTTCTTGTGGTGTCATATTTAACTGATATTGTGTTAACGCATTTTTAAATATAGTCGGTGGTAATACATATACATCGTTTTCGTTCTTTTTAACTAAGTCTTCTTCATTTTGAAGCAAATTTATATTATATTTTTTTAACAAAATTTTTTCAGTAAATATTTTCCAATATTGGACGAATATCTCATTCAATAATGATTTATTTAAAATATTTGTTGAAGGCAAATTTACTTTTGAAAATTGTATAAATTGTTCTGGTAATGAAATAAATGACTTTATATCCATTACATCATTGGGCGTCATATTGACTACTTTTGATATTATATGTTTACAACTATTTGTATCTGTTGATTTAGATTCGGTATCATGTTGTGTTAATCCTGTAGTATACCTGTCAAAAATAAATTTTTTATTTGATAATTTTTCTTTGTTTATTACATTGGATTCAAATCTATTATTGTTATCTACCATTGCATGCATATCAAAATTAACAGACTTGCTTATTATAATATTATTCGTTTTTTCATTATAGTTATTATTAATAAAGGGCTTATAGTATTCGTGAACAATATTATTGTAATTGTTATACAACGTTTCATCCATTAAAATTCCTTCATTGGAGTTTTGTTTTTTTTCTATAAAATCTGTCAAATCTTCATATAAATTAATCGGTTTTATGAATGTATCTTCCGATATATTATTTTTGTATATTTTTTTCACATTTGTAACAATTGGAACAATCCAATAGAGTTGTCTATCCATTTTTTCAAACCATTCACTTAATGGTTTATATTTTGCTGTTCTCTTTATTTTACCAGTGACTATATTATATTCATCAAATGATGAAAATGTTTCTCGCAATTGTTTATAACGATTAAGTGTGATATTAATATTATTGTGAACTGTATTTGTTCTTGATTCTGTTGGAATAGATGCCAATATGTCATCTTGCAAACTTAATATTTGCTCTTCAATTGGAAAAATTTCAGATTCAATATCACGTTCTCCTAATTCATTTGCATATATCCTATTTCTTGTATTAAAAATTATAATATCATCTGCTTCTTGAATTGAGTCTTTATAAGGGATTTCTATAGGTTCTTCTATATCCATCATATCGTCAGGAATCATGTCGTCATTTTGTTCTATATTTTGTTCTATATTTGAGTCTATATTTTGTTCTATATTTGGTTCTATATTTTGTTCTATATTTTGTTCTATATTTTGTTCTATATTTGAGTCTTGACTTTGGATTGGGTCTTGACTTTGGATTGGGTCTGGATTTTCGTCTAATATAGATTTAGATGGTTCAACATAATTATCAGGTTTTTTTCTTATTTCTATTTTTGTTATTGGTAATTCTTCTGGTATGCCTTTATAATCAAAATTAATAAAAAGTAAATCATTATCCAGTGTTTTAATTTCAATCATATCTTCTTCTAGATTTGTTATTTTGGCTACAATTATTGAAGGAATATCGCCACCAAAATGAATATTTATCCATGCACCTTCCAACAAATTATGTTGTCTTGCGTAACCACTATTTTGATTTCTATATATAATCTTAATTTGTTCTATTGTTCCATTTCCAATCAAACCATTTTCGTCTATTTTTTGTTTAATTCTGTCTAATGTATTTACATTAATCAAATAAAATTTATCTTTGTCAATATAATCTATGTAAAATTGTTGATCGTGTAATATCTCATTTGCGGAACTTAATATATGTATTACATCTCCAAGTTGTATATGAATTTTATTTTTATCCATAATACTTATATAATACTATAAAATAATTTTATATAAAAATAGCAAAATTACATTTAAACAAAAAACATTTAAACAAAAAACATTTAAACAAAATAAAAATTTAATAGAACTTAAAGATTAATTGATAATAATAATTATATTAATATTAAATATGTCTTTCTTTAATTTGTCTAAAAGTGTCCCTGATTTCAATAACATTTTTAATGATGACTTTAATTCTAATCTTTTGTCTGTAAAAAAGATTTCCAATAAAGGAAGTCAATATAAACTTATTAAATACAATAAGGATTTGCTTTCTAGTGATTTTGAATCTTCATATGGATTGTGTCGTTCTATTATTGCAAATGAAGACAATCAAATTGTTTGTTTTTCGCCACCTAAATCTATTGACAGAAACGTATTTGTAAATAAATATCCTGAAATTGACAGTAATTTCATTGTTGAAGAGTTGGTAGAAGGAACTATGATTAATATGTTTTACAACAAAGGTCGTTGGGAGATTTCAACAAAGGGTGTTATTGGTGCGAATACTCGTTTTTTTAAGACGAGTGATAAGACCAATTTTAGAAAGATGTTTTTTGATGCGTTTTTTAAGTGTGGTTTAACTCACGAAATGTTTGTAACAAACTATTGTTTTAGTTTTGTGTTACAACATCCTGATAATCGTATTGTGGTTCCTTTTACTGAACCTTGTTTGAAACTGATTGCTGTTTATAACATTGAAACAAATGAGGAAGGTGATTTTATAGTAAATGTAGTTGATAAATATCATTATTGGTTAAATCATTTGAACTCTTCTTTGTTTATTATGAATGATACATATACCACAAAATCATACGAAAATTTGGATGAAAGATTAGCTTCTTTAAATACCCCATATGATATTTTAGGTTATGTTGTGTATAATACTACCACTGGCGAGCGTATGAAGATGAGAAATCCGATGTATGAAGAAGTAAAGACATTAAGAGGAAACCAAACCAAACTCCAGTTTCAGTATTTGTCTCTTCGTTCTCAAGGCAAAGTGAATAATTATTTGAAGTATTTTCCTGAAAGTAAACGTGATTTTTCAAACTATAGAGATGGTGTTCACAGATTTACTTCTACTCTTTACAATAATTATCGCAATTGTTATGTAAAGAAGGAAAAACCTTTGAAGGAATATGGAAACCAATTTAGAACACATATGTATCATATTCATCAACTTTTTTTAACCAATTTGAAGGAAGAAAATAAATATGTTGATATTAATGTGGTTATTGGGTATGTAAATAAATTGAAACCAGAACATCTTATGTATTCATTGAATTATCATCATAGAACCAAAGTAATTGACGAGCAAGATATTGAAGTTAGTGTATAAATGAAATAAAACAAATTATAAATAATCTATAAATAATCTATAAATAATCTATAAATAATCTATAAATAAATGATGAATCGTTTGAAATATAATATACAAAAATTGAATATATTATATTTATAATTCAAAAACTTATTTTTGAATTCGGATTTCTTTAATTAAATTACGTATAATGATTTGGTTTAATTTATCAATGTCACCTTTGCCTCCAAATGCGTTATATGCAATTTCACCATATTCTTTATGCTCTTTTGATTTATGATCGGTTAAACAATGTGGATATGCTTTTTGATAAATACCTTGAAGAGCAATTGTATTTAATCGGGTTATTTCATTTAATACCCTATTTAATCTTACTTTATGTGAATTTTCTTTTTCCCATCCTTTTAGGTCTCGTATGTAAATGGTTTCGCGTTTTATATCACTACAGTGAATGGGTCGTTTAGTTATGTCGATTTCTTTCAAATTATCAATTAAAAGTGTTGTTAAAGCAGCAACATATCCTTCTTTTCCAAGCCGTTTTAAGTCTGTAATTGTTATTTCAATTGAATCTAAAAAATCGTCTATACTCATAGCATCTTTACAAGTTTCATTTAAAAAGAAATTCAGATTAAAATTATTAGTATTTGATATATTGTTGCTGTTTATGGCTATATTATTATTGATATTGTTGTTATTCGTCTTTACTATTTCCATCATCATTTCGTTTGTCTTTTGTTGTTGTTCGTGAAATTCTTTTTGTTGTTCTTGTAATTGTTCTGTTAATTGCATATTTTGCTCGCACATTTGTTGCATCATTTGAAGCATTGTGATATTTTCTTTGCCATTAAATTTACGGTCAAGTTCTTTCTCAAATTCGTCGTCACTATTGACTTCACTATTGACTTCACTATTGACTTCACTATCAATTTCAGATTCTTCTTCTGAATAATATGATTCGTCTTCTAAATTGTTATCAAATTCGTCTTCTAAATATATATCGTTTTGGGATTCAGGGTTTTTTATACACTTTTTTTTATGACTCCATAATGTAGACCTATGATTAAAACTCTTATCGCAAAATGGACACGCTAAACTATATGAAATTGATTGATTAAATATGTTATTTATTTTATTGTAATGCTTGATAGATAATTCATGTTTTTCATAATTGCATTTTATATTTGTTGTATAATCACATTTTTTGCAAGAATAAAATTTTCGGTAATCATCCATATAATATAAGGTATATTATATAAGGTATATAATATATTTAAGTTATTTTAGTTTAATTAATAATTTATGACTATAAAATAAAAATATATAGTTTTGCGACACACGATAAATGTCCGAAAAGTATAAATTTATGGTCTGGTAATTTATGAAAATAAATAAATAAAACAGCTGGAAATACAATGTAACTTATACTTTTTGCGACATATATATTTTTTTATACAAAAATGTCCAAATTTGGCAATTTTTGAAAAATGGGTCAAAAAACACGAAAAAATGAAATGAGACCATAATGCTCTAAAATTGAAAAAATAGTGAAAAAATTATGGTAAGAAGAAAAAAAACTTTTTTAATGGAAAGTATTTCAGATTTTCCATTTTTGGACATTTTTAAAAATGTCCAAAATTGAACATTTCTGAAAAGTCTTGAAATAAAGTGATTTTTTGTGACTGAAAATATTTCAGGATATATTTATATTTTAAGTAATACATAAAAGATGTAAAAAAAGTAAAAAAGTAAAATGTATATTTTTATGGGTTTAAATTTTATTTTTTTATTAATTTATTGTTATTTTATATTTTATATTATTTTTTCGAATCAGTGTTTGCACACTGCTTTATTTTTGAGTCCACATATTCTTTCACATTTTCTACATGAGTCTTTTTATGATTTAAACATTTTGTATTTTTCATTTTCGTGTAAATAAAAACGACCATTATAATACCAATTTTGATTACCCATAACATTTCACTCAATATATCTTTTTTTATTATATATTTCAAGAATTCATTTTCTGTACCATTGTTATTCATTATTGGTTCCATTAAATTGAAATATTCATTATAATTTGAAATATTGATATTATTCAAGAACAAAATAGATTTATTATTTTTGCAATACTCATTGAATGACTCTTCACCCATTTCTTCTTTTGTTGTTTTTTTCATAAAGTTGCAATTTATATCCTTTACAAGCTGTTTTAATTTTGGATTGGTTACATCTGTTGATTTTTTGAATAACGAAGTAAAAATGGTTTCTCTTGAAGGTTCAACAAATTTATTAAATATTTTATGAACTAACGAATTTGAATATACACTTTTCAACTTGGGTAATTTATATAAAAACCCAAATGAAAAAAGTAAAATGAACAACCAAACACCAACTGTGTAAATATTAACGGTTCTAAAACTAATAAACGAATCTGAATCACATTTATTTCTCATATAGAAGACATTCAACACATATTGAAGTAAAATAACAACAACAATGAATATAAAAAAAGGAATAAATCTGGGGAGAAATGTTTGGTAAGATTCGACCAATGTTTTATTTTTATTGACAGTTATACCCACACGTTCATTTTCTTCTAAATTTTTTTGAAAAGTATCCATATTTTTTTTAATTTTATTCACTGTGTAACCATAGTAAAGAGTATAATATATTATAGTCCAAAAAACATAAACAAAAATATTCACATTTGCAGCACTAAATAGAATCGGAACAATTTCGGAATTCAATACATATTTCGTATATAAACTCTTTGATTGATTAAATTCTTGTAAAGTTGAATTATTTTCCATTTTTTTATAGTATTAATATAATAAGTTATAATAATTTATTACACTTGAAATATATTGACTAAAATTATATAATAATATATATTATGAGTGTTGCACCTAAATTGACTGAACCTGGTATAAAATATTTTTTGAATCAAAGTTTAAAACAATGTCATAAAGTAAGAATCGCACATTACAACAATCTATTTAATTTTGGGTTATTGATTGTTTTTTTTGTAATATTTGGATTTATGCTTTTATACAAATATAAGGGAAAATTAACACCAGAAGAACAAAAACAACGAAATTATGAGAAATATAAATATATTTTAGATAAGGTCCGCAAAACAAAAGAAGATAAACTAAAAATGAGTCAACAATTAATAACAGGATTGCCTAATTGGAATAATGATTTTGAAAATATTTAGTTATAAATTATAATCTATAATGTTATATTATATATTATAATATGGAATTACAAGAGATAAACGAAAGCAACACAAATGAAAGCAACACAAATGAAAGCAACATAAATTCATTATCTGAAATTGATAAAGGTGATGAATTTGATAGTTTATTGATTAGCAATATAAATAAATTTTATAAATTGAAAAATGAATATGAATCAGGAATCCTTCAAAAGAAACAATCATTGATTAATAATAACAATTTATCAAGGAAAGAGCGCAGACAATTATATAATAAGTTTGCTCCTAAATGTATTGCTTGTGGTTGCGAAGGAGGAACAAAGTTTGAATCACATAAAACAATAAATGGGCGGATATTGGAGGCATATTGTAAATGTTCTAATAAATGCAATTTGAAAATAAATTTAAATTTAGGGTCATATAATATAATTAGAAAATCAATAAGTTCTATAAATGACGAGTTAAATCAATTAAAGAAACAAATTATCGTCCATAAAAATGACACACTATTTGGAGTTATTGAAGAAGGTTCTTTTACATTTGAAACATTAGTCAATAATTTAGAACAATTGAATTCTGAATATATCGATTATTTTGAATATAATACAATGTTTAATGACAATACAGTGAGTGAAGAAAATATTAGATTATCGGAAACAGAATTAATTCGTATGATAAATACATTTGATGACGCAATGATGAGCAATGATGTGCTTAAAATATTACACAATATACAAAGCAATGATTTATTTATAGAAAATTCAATAACGTTTACTAATTATTTTGTTTGTGTTTATTTTGTAAGAAATATTAATAATGAAATAAATAAAATGAAAAATATGGATAATTATTATGAATTATCAAGTGAAACAAATCCATTGAATTATAAAAAGAAAAAAGCATTATTAAATATCAAGGAATTATTTAACCGAATTATAAAATACAAATTTGGAAAAATTGAGTTTAAGAAAGATGTAAAGGAAAATAGTATAACCTTTATGAATAATTTTGCAAATAATACAGAAATAAATGAAGCAGAAGACACAAAAATAAATGATTTTGTAATTGATGTTAAAAAAGTAAATGTTAATTTAAATTTACAGAGAGAAAACGAAAGTAATAATATTGAAGAAGATGGAGATGAAGTCGAAAATGAAAATACAATTAGAATTAACATTGATAATGAAGAAGAAGATGAAGAAGAAGAAGATGAAGATGAAGAAGAAGATGAAGAAGAAGATGATGAAGATTACAAAAAAAACCCTATAGAAATTGGAAAAGAAAATGAAATGGAAGAAATGGAAGAATTGAAATAATTTTATAAAATTTCATTTAATTTATCTATTTGCTCGTTTGATAAAGAATCCGGATATTTTATTTTAAATTGTATGATAAGATTTCCGTTAGCTTCTTTACCATTAATTTGACGAGTAAGACCTAAATGTGGAATTACTTTATTATGTCCGTTTTGAATAATAGTTCCTTTTAAATTATTTAATGTATATGATTTACCATTTAGATAGTTAAGCTCAACAGTGAAACCACAAAGAGATTCTTTTAATGAAATTTCTTGGTCTAAAATAAGATTCAAACCTTGTCTTTTATAATCGGTATCATTTTTGATTTTAATTATTACTTTAATATCGCCTTTAATTATTTTGTCATGATGAGAAATGATATTACCTTTATCATTTAATACAATGATTTCATTATCGTCAGCACCTTTTGGGATTTCAATGTAAATTGTTTCCATTTCGTGCGTTTTTGTATTATTTTCAGAAATCCATCTTTCAATTTCAATAGGAATTGATTGAGTTTCTAATATTTTACTCATTTCAATTTCAACATTTTTGATAATAGGAGATGGTTTGGAAAGTGAATTTTGTCTAAATATTTTTATGTTTGGACCCCCCATTGAACCCAAATTCATATCTTGGCCGTTAATATTGACACGAATATTTCCCATACCGGAACCCATACCACTCATACCACTCATACCAAATAAATGACTAAATATATCATTAGGATTTTGACCATGATTAGAATGAAATATATTATGTCCTGTCATAGGATTATCATATTGTTTGCGTTTTTCATCATCGCTTAAAGTTTCATATGCTTCATTTATTTCTTGGAATTTTGTTTTTGATTCATCTGTATTATTATTTTTATCAGGATGATGTTTCATTGACAAAGACCTATATGCTTTTTTAATTTCAGCTTTACTAGAAGAAGGTTCAATGCCTAATTTACTATAAAAAGATTTTGTGTCACTCATTTGTATATATTATGAAATAGTATATATTTATTATATTTTTACCTATTAATATTTAAATACTTATTATTAAAAATATTAACAAATGAAAGAATTATTTATAAACAAATATAAACCTATATATTTCAAAGATTATGATACTGATATAGAAATAATAAAGACATTAAATATGCTTTTACAAACAGATAACACCAATATTTTATTAAGTGGTGATTATAATTCTGGAAAATCCACAATATTAAATACAATTTTTGAAGAATATTTTCTTAATATACCATATTCAGTCTATAATAATAATATCTTATATATAAATAATATATCAGATCAAGGTATAAATTATTATCGAAATGATGTAAAACATTTTTGTCAAATTACAAGTAATATACCTGGGAAAAAGAAAATGATAATAATGGATGATATTGACCTAATAAATGAACAAAGTCAACAGGTTTTCAGAAGTTTTATAGATAAATATTCAAAAAATGTTTTCTTTATTGCTTCAACTAGTAATATTCAAAAAGTTATAGATAGTTTACAAACTAGATTCAATATATTGAAAATAGAACCATTTAAGAAATCATCTGTATTGAATATTATGAATAAAATCAAAACAAATGAAAGTATATTTATGGATAAAGAAGCCGAGGATTTTATCATAAATATTTCAAATAATAATATAAAATTGTTAATACAATATATGCATAAATGTAAATTAATAGATAGACATATAACACATCAATTAGCAACTGATATATGTTGTGGAATCAGTTTTTTCGTATTTGAAAAATATACAAATTATGTAAAAGAGAAAAAATTGGGGGAAGCAATAGATATCTTATTGGGATTATATAATAAAGGATATTCTATTATAGATATATTTGACGGTTATTTTTTATTTATCAAAAAATATGATAATATTGATGAAGAATCAAAATATAAAATTATAAAAAATATTTGCAAATACATATCTATTTTCTACAATATACATGAAGATGAAATAGAGTTGTCATTTTTTACAAACAATATAATAGAATTATTTTGAAACAACAAAACAACAAAAAATCATTAAAAAAATAAAGTCTTTTTAAAAATTATTGTTTAAAAATATATTTCGCTTGTATATATAATATGACTTCACAATTATTTAAAACTAGAGTAGAATTAGAAACAATAATTAATTTTTTGACACCTATATGTGATGTAAAAGAATGTCAATATATATTTAATAATGAATCATTTAAGAAAGCAAATTTGTTTAATAAAATAAAACCTTTTATAGAAGTATGTAGGACTCATTATCATAAGTCAAAACAAAAATATATTGACAGAAAAATGACGTATAATAATTTAATTACAATTTTGAGACAAATTGCTAAATCTCATAAAATAGAATATAAATCAAACATTAAATATTCAAAATCAAATTATAATATTGAATATATATTTAAAATTGTTTTATAAATTATTTTTATAAATTATTTTTATAAATTGATATACATATAAGATATGATTGCATAAAATACTAATATTTATTATATTACATTAGTATTTTATTTTATATAATTATCAAAAAGGATTGTACCTATTATTTCTTCTTGGTGTTTTTTTTTTGAGATTTAGTGTTTTTCTTTTTTTTATTAGATTTCGGTTTCAATTCGGAATCGGAATCGGAATCGGAATCGGAATCGGAATCGGATTCAGAATCGGTATCTGAAATAGAACCAGAATCAGAATCAGAATCGTTTTCTAAATTAGATAATGATTTTTTTTCGGATTTTTCTTCATCGTTATTGGATTGATAAATATAAAACCCCATTCCAGCAACCGAAAGTAAAGACATAAAGGCAAAAGCAAGATTTGTATCTTTGTTCATTACAAATATATATTTTAAGTATTTAAATTGTTTTATATTTAAACTTATTAAATTATTTAAAATGATTCATAAAATATAATTTTTATGTTATAACAATTTGGATCGGGGTCGAATAAAACTAATATTTGTTATAAATATTTTTGATAACACTTAATTGTTCTTGAAGACAAGTATAAAAGACATTATTATTGACAAATTCTTTACTAACTAAAGTTTCTCCACTATACAAATTAGTATAATTCAAATCATTTAAACCTTCAAATGTTATATCATTGCAATCATAAGGAAACTCTTTATAATTATGAATCAATAAAAATATTTTTTTAGGATAACAAAAAATTAGTTCAATAAAATTACGAATATCGTCAATATACCTACACGTAAAATTGAACTCGTTTTGAAAATTGTTGAGTCCTTTAATAAAAAAACATTTTTTATGATAATCATACAAAATAAAAAATTTATTAGAACTATCTGAATAAACTTCTAATACAAGACAATCAGTATATTCAAAATTTTGTTCTTCATTAATTTCGTTAATGTTGCTAATGTTGCTAATGTTGCTAATGTTGCTAATGTTGCTAATGTTGCTCATGATAAATATTTTATATTATTTTATAAAGTAGGATTACGTTTAAGTTATTTTTTCAATAAATGGTCCCCTAAATTATTTGGTTTGAGACCCCATACAGGAGCACCAAGGGGAGTTTCCCAAAAACCTACGTGGGAATCGTTAATTTGTTTCATTTCTTGAGGTTTCATGTTTTGTGGTAAAATATTTTTATCAATATCAAAGTTAGGCGTTTCTTGTATTCCATCTTGGAGAACAATTTCATCACCCAAAGTAAGTAAAATTTGTTTGCCAATAGTAGTGTCAGAACTCATAATTTCACGAGCATTTAAATAATTAAACCATTCAAATTTAGGTCTGTTTATTTGAGGTATCAAAATACCGAATCTTTTTTGACTGAATTCTACATAATCAGAAGTCATTAAATCTTCAAGTTGAACGTCTTTATTATTTGCGTTTTTAATACCAATTAATGAACCACAATGTTTGGATATTTTTTCGGTCTTTACTAATTTTTCACATTGCATACCAATTCGTTCTAGAAAAAGACTTTCGTGTGTATTGTCCTTTGAGATAAGTTCTTCCATAAAGCTACATAATTGTTTAATATTATCATTTAGAGGATATGACACCATAAACCGCACATTTGGAACATAATCGGATACAATATTTGAAGTGCCATTATTTTGTTTTTCAAATGAAATAGCAATGTTATTGGTATGTGATGAATTATATAAATCAATCATATCTCTTTGACACAAAAAGGAATGAGGACAAAGTAAACCGCCGTATAAATAAATCATTTTTAATAAACCCATTGTGCGCACATTATCTAAAATAGGATTTTTCAATTTATCCAAATCAATTTCCCATCCAGGCAAAAGTTTTTTAAAAGAGTCATCATCAATTAAACAAATAGTAAAAGATTTACCACATTTTTCAATAATAGACCTCACAGTTAAATAAACATATGGCATATTCAGGTCATATGAATTAGGTGAACCCAAGTTGTTTATTTTTCTGGTGTTTTTTTCGCGAGGAATATGTATCCATAAAATGGGTTTTGAACTTTTCAGAATTTCGTGATGTTCTAATAGATACTTATTAATTGAATTATTATTAAATTCTTTATTTAAATCATCTTCTTTAGATTTTATACGTTTAGATATATAACTTAATGACCCTAGTATTCCAATCAATAAAAGTATCTTTCCGATTGATTCTGGTTTAATTCTAAATTTCATTTCTATTATATTACTTATATATTTAAAAAAATAACATTACAATAATAACTTAAATATAAAGCAAGAATATAATTCAGTATGGAATATTCATTCAACATCAATAAAGTAGATCGTAATAGAGATATTATTAATATTAATAGTATTAAGAAATTAGACAGCGGAGACAAATATTATGATGATAAAATTGTAGAATACATTAATAATTTGTCAGATTCAAAGTATTTTTTAGAAATTACTAAATTTTGTGGATATTCTCATTTAATGGTTGTCTATAAAGAAGATTCATTATTGGACTTATACATTGATATATCCAAACAAATGTGGTGTAATAAAATTTTGGGTTTATTTGGTTTTATTAGAAAGAACCGATATGACGGAACATTAGATATTAAGAAAATGCCTTTGACAGCAAATATGTCAATTAAAGAATTTGTTAGAAAAAATAAATTGACACCAATTGAATCTATTCAGAGACCATGTGTATTTAGAGTATTTATTGATGATGGACCTAAAGAACCAGATTCCGATTCCGATTCCGATTCCGATTAATAATAAACAATTTAAAGATAAACAATTTAAAGATAATTAATTAATACTAATTATTATATTATATAAAAACCAAATGACACAAATTATTTATGCTGAATCATCTTCCACGTATCGTCCTATTCAAGACAATGAACTATCACAATTTAGAAAGGTTCAATATCTTCGTAGAAGAAAGAAGAGAAGAAATGATGCGTATGATTGTAGAAAAAAAATGTTTAGTTCTAATTTTCGCCCTTTTATTATGATGGCAAATGGGATTCAAACTGGAGTTGAAAAGGGGTCAAAAAGCGAAGATATGTTTTGGAATGTTAAAGATTCCATTTATACTCCTGGAAATAAATATTATTTTGATACACCAGAAGAAGCCGAGCGTGTTTTTCGAATTTCATATTCAACTGATTTGAAGAGAGATTGGTATGAAAAAACAGCACAATATAGAATTCGTGATGATGATGAAAACTCCGAGAACGAAGTAACTATTATAAAGTAAAGCAAAAAACAAATAATACAAAAAAACAAATAATACAAATAAAAGTAATACAAAAAAACAAATATGATATAGATTGATAAATCAAAATAATAAATATTATAATTTTAAATAATTATTATTTTACACCTTTTTAAAATACTTATTAAAAATCTTTACTATGAATGACACAACGCTTAAAAAAACTGTCTAGGGCATTCAAATCGGCTCCTACAAAACTGTCATCTGGTGCGTATTCAATATTACCTTTTTTGTAACATAATATTGTTGGAATACCATTTATCATCCTTTTGCCTTTCAAAAAAGTGTAAATTTCATAGCAATCGTCAATGTTAATGTCACAACAAACTATATTACTTGGTGTTTGTGAGAAAAATAAATCAACCGGTTCTTTTATTTTTTTACAAGGTTTACACCAATCCGCACCAAATTTTATAATTATTAGACCTGGATTAAGTTCTAACATATTGAAAAATTGAGCTTTATTATCAATTTTAGTCACGACTTCTTTTTTTGACATTATATAATTAAATAAGTATTTATATTTAAGTTTTATTAATTAAATATAAATATTTTGACAAAGTTTCTTTATTTATTTTTGTAGAAATGATAATAATATAAAAATCATTTATTGTAAAGTCCCTGAATACAATACAGCATTTCCTATGGATGCAAATATATGCACTAAAATATGAAAAAAAGTTGCGAAAAAAAGGTTTTTTTTTATATAACAATTAGATACTCCATAACATATTATTCCTGTTCCAGTGAAAAACATATACCCATAACCTGATGATATGAATAAAGCATAATACATATGAATGTAAAATGTTAATTGAATGAAAATTATATCAAAATAACGCCTCCATGAATCGTGTAAAGGATATTTCCAATAATTCAAACTTGTTCCTAATGAACCCAAACCGGAAAAACCAAGAAAATAATATTGATTATAAAACGCATAAAAAGAAGTGAAAATATGTAAATGAGAAAAATACCATATTGTCCATCCATGTGCTAAAGGTAAAACTAACCCATTAAACCTATTATTATCATCTATTTTAGGGCAAATTGTCTCGCAAATACATAGTTGCGTTTGAGTTTCATTATGTTTCTTTATATTTATTCTTTTGTTTTTCTTTTGTTTCCTTTTATTTTTTCTTATTTTTTCAAATATAATTCTTTTTTTTTTAAGAATTTCCATTCTTTAAATCCTTATTCTTATTGTTTCTTTCTTATCTTTAAATTAATATTTTTCTTGTATATTAATGATTTAATACATTGTTTTATATCTACGTGATAATAAGTAGACGAAAAATAGAATAAATAAATAACATTTGGGATTACATTATCACCTTATTTTTTCTCTTAAACTCAAATAAAATATGCTAGATAAATTTTAAAAGTAAAAAACAACAAAAATTAACTCAAGAGTATTTTGGATTTTCTATTTTTGGACATTTTTAAAATGTCCAATTTTGATAATATCTGAAAAATCATTGAAAAACGTAAAAAAAATGGCATTGAGAGCATATAAGTCTCATTTTTTTTTACATTTGAAACATTGAGACGATAAAAATTGACACCATAAATGGACGATTTTTGGACATTTTTTGGGACATTTTTGGAATGAGTAAAAAATCTACTCAATATACTTTTAATATTTTATCTGCTACATATATTAGTGTTAAATAATGGTAGTGGTTTTAACAAATAAGATGATAAAAATACAAGTATAAATGTATAAAACATATTTACTCATAGAATAATTATCATTATGATTGTTACATATTATGTTTTCAAACAATGATACAAATTTATAACATAACACGATAAATATAAAAGTATATCATAATCTACTAGTTTAAAACATAACAACTCAACATCTTGATATTGGCATTGTTATAAGTAATGTTTTTATTTTAATTAATTATTTTTGTTATCATATAATAAAACTATAAAAAACAACTAATTGTAATATTTGTGAAATTTCAATGCGAGTGCCAGCCAATTCCATTTAAGGGTCACACAATACAAAAAATAATTTAACAAATACTACTAACAATACGTTTAATTTGCAGTTTTTCTTAAATGAAACCTGTAAAAATGCTATAAAATAAAAGGATTAAATTATAACAAATATATCTAAAACAAAAACAACTTAAATTTCATTACAATACACCTTTGAAGATTTAAAATGGCACGGTTAAACAAATTACAATAAATATACATAAAATTATTTAAAAATTATATGTATATATTTAGTAAATGGATAATAATATGGATGAGATTATAAATGAAAATAATTTATTAAAACAGCATGTAAATGAACTTGAAGAGCGATTAAAAAAATATACAAGTGGTAAAAATCACAAGAAATATTATGAAAAAAATAAGGAAAAGGTTATGGAAAATGGTGCCAATTATTTACATAAATTAAAAGAAGAAAACCCTGATAAATTAAAGGAATATAGAAGGCGAGCATATTTGAAAAGAAAAGAAAAATTAGAAAAGGAGAAAAATGAAAATATTTAGGAATAAATAAATATGCGGAAAACTATTTAAAATAAAATGTTTAGTAAATGTATAAGGATGGAAAAGGCGAAAGAGAAACCGACAGAGTTTTTCAAATCCACCAAAACTTCGCTCAAAAGCATACTGAAACACCCTGAAATCAACACAAC
>Ga0233440_1000328_pt1 | contig 59020 bp, 55 predicted proteins | sample SI_123_September_5_FD_182791 | JGI IMG/M metagenome (GOLD analysis project Ga0233440, IMG submission 182791) | Seawater microbial communities from Saanich Inlet, British Columbia, Canada - SI_123_September2016_120_MG | ecosystem: Environmental > Aquatic > Marine > Inlet | place: Canada: British... | reverse complement strand
AGGTCACCTTTAGTAATAATAAAGGTATCGCCTTTTACGGCATAATTGAATTTTTTTAACAGTGCAATAATATCCCTATTTAGTTGCACATGATCTTGATTTTTATACTCATAAAAAATAGGGATAACACCACGAAACAAAGTCACTCTACCCAAAGTTGCTTCACGACTACTAAATGCAAAGATAGGCAAACCTGATCTGATACGTGACATCCACAAAGGAGTTGCACCCGATTCTGTCAGCGAGACCAACCCTTGCACATCAGAATGATTAGCCATGTACATTGCTGCCAAGGCAATCGCCTCATCCTTACGCTTGAAGTATGTGTCAACCCTATGTTTAGAGGTTTTAGCGGCTCTCTGTTTATCCGTTTCCATACAGACACGCACCATGGCTTCGACTGCCTGTACTGGATACTTACCCGCTGCAGTTTCTGCTGAAAGCATAATGGCATCAGTACCATCGAGTACAGCATTCGCGACATCAAAGACTTCTGCACGCGTTGGAATAGGACTCTCAATCATTGACTCCATCATCTGCGTAGCAGTAATGACCGCTCTATCTAGCTCTCGTGAACGACTAATAAGAATTTTCTGCGCTGCTGGTAAATTAGCATCACCAATTTCTACACCTAAATCTCCACGTGCAACCATAATGACATCAGAAGCAAGAATAATCTCATCCATGACATCTTTTTGCATAGCTTCAGCTCGCTCTACCTTGGCAACAATCCCAGGGTAGCAGTCGACATCGGCCAATAGTTTACGCGCTAAATTCAAGTCATCCGCACAACGCGGAAAAGAAACAGCAACAAAATCTGCCTGAATTTTACCAATGGTTAAAATATCTTCCTTATCTTTAGCCGTTAATGCTGCGGCTGATAAACCACCGCCCAACAGATTTATGCCTTTATTATTGGATAAATACCCACCGACAACAACGGTGCAGTTAATACGCCCATTAACGACATCAACAACATCCAATACAACTCGCCCATCATCAAGTAATAAGCGGCTTCCTTGCTGCACTTCACGCGCTAATGTTTCGTAAGTAATACCAACATGGGTATTATCGCCCGCATTTTCAGATAGATTAATATCTAAGGCAAAGCCTTGCCCTTCATCTAGCCAGACTTTATCATCAGAAAAACGAGCGATACGAATTTTTGGTCCTTGCAAATCAGCAAGAATACCTATACGGCGCCCTGTTTTTTTCGATATTTCACGCACATTGTTCGCACGATCTATATGATCTTGAGCACTACCATGAGAAAAATTCAGGCGTACTGCATCAACCCCGGCATAAAACAGTTTTTCTAATACCCCAGGCTTATCTGTTGCAGGTCCAAGGGTTGCTAATATTTTCGTTCTTCTAATGTCAGGCATATATGGGAGGGGGGTAAGGGTTATTAAGTTAACTAAACAATGTAGTAATTCAATTACAGAAAAGGTCGAATAATGTCAGGTCTTATAAAATCTGCGCTGTTACTCTAAATTAACTGTAGTTGTCCGAGAGACGAAGCGAACCAAAGTCTGCCCTGTACCCGTTACCAGCATATAAAGTGTTTATTTTGCGTTCATTAAGGCACAAGTAGTATCTAACATGCGGTTTGAAAAGCCCCATTCGTTATCATACCAGGCAAGCACTTTAACTAATGTGCCATTAACCACTTTAGTCAAACTGGCTTCATAAGTTGATGATGCTGGATCATGATTAAAGTCCATTGATACTAGAGGCTTAGTATTAATATTCAATACGCCTTTTAATGTGCTTTCTGATGCCGCTACCAATAACCGATCAATTTCTTCTTTAGTGGTGGCTCTGGAAGCAACAAAGGTTAAATCAACGACTGATACATTAATAGTTGGTACGCGCATGGCAAAGCCATCCAGTTTTCCAGCCATTTCAGGTAGCACAAGACCAACTGCAGCTGCCGCACCTGTTTTAGTTGGGATCATAGATTGAGTAGCAGAACGCGCACGACGTAAATCGGGATGATACACATCGGTTAGTACTTGGTCATTCGTATATGAATGAATAGTCGTCATTAAACCACTTTCGATGCCGATACCATCAATCAGCGGCTTAACTAATGGCGCAAGACAGTTTGTAGTACAAGAAGCATTAGAAATAACCGTATCAGATGCCTTTAAAACATCATGGTTCACACCATAAACAATCGTTGCATCAACATCATTTCCACCGGGCGCAGAAATAATGACTTTCTTTGCACCTGCTGCCAAATGCGCTGACGCTTTTTCTTTATTCGCAAAAAAACCAGTACACTCATGTACTACATCAATACCTAACTGAGCCCACGGAAGTTTTGCTGGATCTCTTTCCGCCAAGACTCTGATTTTATCGCCATTAATAACAATATAATCGCCTTCCACACTAACTTCAAAAGGAAATTTTCCATGCACAGTGTCGTATTGAGTTAAATGTGCATTGGTTTCTGCATCGCCTAAATCATTGATTGCAACAATTTCAACTTCACCTGTACGGTTTGTTTCATATACAGCTCGCACAACATTACGACCAATCCGGCCATAACCATTAATTGCAACTTTAATCGCCATCCAGTTTCTCCTAAAGATAAATATAACAAGGCTTATCCATACAGTAATTAGCATGGAAATTTTTTAATTATACTAAATATCAGCCTCTTCCGCCATTCAATTCAATCTAACGCGCATAATAAAGAAAAATACCGACTCAAGTCCATGCACAGGCTATATAAAATTAGGATTTTTATTATAGTCAGGGTGAAAATAGGCTTCAGCAAACTTCAAATATATTACGACAACTAATAGCACCCACCTATACCCCCCCCCAAGGCTCCGTAACAAGCTCATTCAACTTATTGCTATGTTATAATTGCAGAAACTTCAGACTCTTGCTTCTGCTACGCAAACCCTAAAGTACGCTGGGAAAGCTTTACTTGCCGATACCAATAGCGAACGACCCTCTAACTTTATTAATAATTACATGAATCCATGCCTGTATCATTAAACACGCTAGAAACCATCATCCGCGAAGCCGGAGATATCGCCTTAAATCAATTTAATGATTTACAGAACCTGGAAGTTTCGCAAAAAAGCCCGCGTGATTTTGTGACTGCAGCCGATATTGCAGTAGAAAAATTCCTTAAACAGGCACTTACCGGGCAATTTCCTGAATATGGCTTTTGGGGAGAAGAAAGCGGACAAAGCGAAAATCAAGCTCAACGCTGGATTGTTGACCCTATCGATGGCACTCACTCTTTTGCCAAGGGGCAATACTTCTGGTCTATCAGTGTCGCGCTGGAAATTGATGGTGAGCTTATTTTCGGCGCAGTTTACGCGCCAGCACTCAATGATTATTACTGCGCTAAAAAAGATCAGGGTGCATTTAAAAATGGTCAGAAAATCGGCGTGTCTAATGAAACTGATCTAGGCAACTCCATGATTGCTACGGGGTTTGCCTGCTTACGCTCATATCTGGAAGAAAATAACCTGGATCGTTTCTGCCGCATTGCCCAAAAGACAACAGGACAACGCCGTTTTGGCTCTGCCGCCATGGACTTGTGTTTGGTCGCTGATGGTCAGGTTGATGCTTTCTGGGAACAGGAATTAAACCTGTATGATATTGCGGCAGGTGCGCTAATAGTTCTGGAAGCAGGTGGAACGGTGACGGATTTTAAAGGCAACAAGGGTGTCTTTCCTAAACAAATCCTGGCCAGTAACGGCACAATTCTAGAGGAGCTATTACTATTAATGTAGTGCGCTAGAAAAAAGCACAACAGTAAAATTGAGATTTCTGGGCTTTATTGATTACGCCCCATACACATCCGAAGATTCCTGGTATTGCCAATCAGGCAAAGTGGGAATTGAGTGTCCAGGGCTAATCAACAGATCAATGACTTAACGGCCGCGACGCCCTGCTTTAGCAGTCTCGAACCCAACTCGCAAGGGCTTACCATTAAAATCTTTACCGTCTAAGCCGCTTATTGCTGCACGAGCCTCATGACCTTCCATTTCGATAAAGCCAAAACCTTTACACTGACCGGAAAAAACATCCGTGATAAGCTTAAGAGATCGCACCTTTCCGAATTCAGAAAACAAAGCTTCAAGCTCTGGTTCACTTGTGCTGGCAGGCAAATTTCCAATAAATAGTTTTTTCAATTCTGTTTTCCCTTTAGGAGTATTTAAAGTGGCCAGGCATAACAAGCCACAAAAAAAGAACCCCGCCTGAGCGGGGTCTTTGCTGCTCTAAAGCGCGATGCTTTAGGCAGCCGTAACACTCGTAGCCTGAGGGCCTTTTGGACCATCTTCTACTTCATAATTAACTGGTTGGCCTTCATTTAATGTTTTAAAGCCATCACCTTGAATAGCACTGAAATGTACGAATACATCATCACCGCCTCCATCCTGAGAAATAAAACCAAAACCTTTAGCCTCGTTGAACCACTTTACAGTACCTGTAGCCATGTAAATTACACCTGAATTAAATTAAACAAATAGGGAATTGCGTACAGTTAGTGAAACGGAAAATCAGAAGGGGTAACACGGAGGGAACATCCATTACTGCCAATTACAAAAATCTGTAGCTGTGCGTACTATATGAGAATTCCAAGCATTTTACCAGAAATAATTTATAATTTAGACAGATATATGCTTAATCTGAAACCCTCACACCGACCAGAGCATTAATACCATAAGCATCTAAAGCTTTGTAAGCCAGAAATATCAGACCATGAAAGGCTTATGCCAGAGATCATTCACAAATAATTAAAACTTAACTGCTGACAGTCTTTATAATAAATAAAAATGCACTCTACCCTGAATTTTTCGCCTACTTATGAGCCACACTTCAGTTGAAGGCGTAAATCGCCAGCAATTAATTCAACAACTACAAGATTTTCTGCCCGCTGATGCTATCTTATCGCAGCCAGAAGATCTTAGACCTTACGAATGTGACGCGCTCTCCGCTTACCGACAAATGCCTTTAATTGTTGTCTTGCCTGATACAACCGAGCAAATACAAGGCATATTACGCCTCTGTCATAAAATAAACCTGCCCGTCGTCGCCAGAGGGGCTGGAACAGGACTGTCTGGCGGCGCATTACCTAATGAGAATGGGCTGTTACTTTCGCTTGCAAAATTAAATAGCATCATTGCTATAAATAGCGAATTACGCACGGCTAGAGTTCAGCCTGGCGTACGAAATCTGGCTATTTCACAAGCGGTGGCTCAATTTGGTTTATTTTATGCACCTGACCCCTCTTCACAAATTGCCTGCACTATCGGCGGTAATGTCGCGGAAAATTCTGGCGGCGTACATTGCTTAAAATATGGCTTAACGGTACATAATATTCAGCAAATAAAAATCATAAGCATAGCAGGCGACCTAATTACTATAGGCAGTACTGGGCTAGACTGCCCTGGTTATGATTTACTCGCCTTAATGACCGGCTCCGAAGGCATGCTAGGAGTTATTGTCGAAGTGACCGTTAAACTTCTCCCCAAGCCAGAATGCGTGCAAACCTTATTAGCTGCATTTGATGATATCAGCAAAGCAGGAACAGCCGTTGCCGATATCATTTCCGCAGGCATTATTCCTGCTGGCCTGGAAATGATGGATAAATTGGCTATTCAAGCCGCAGAAGACTTTGTCCATGCCGGTTATCCAGTCGATGCCGCCGCTATTTTATTATGCGAACTAGACGGCAGCGAAATAGAAGTTGCCACGCATACTGACGCAGTACGCGAACTCTTAAATAACAGTGGCGCCACTGAAGTTCGCACCGCAAAAGATGCACAACAAGGCCTCACTTTCTGGAAAGGTCGCAAGGCTGCGTTCCCTGCCGTCGGCCGTATCTCTCCCGATTATTACTGCATGGATGGCACCATCCCCCGGAAAAACCTGGCTCGAGTTTTACAGACGATGGCAGAAATGTCGCAACAAAATGGCCTTGCCATAGCCAATGTTTTTCATGCGGGCGATGGCAATTTACATCCCTTAATACTTTATGACGCCAATATTCCCGGCGAGCTGAAACGTGCCGAAGAATTTGGCGCTCAAATCCTAGAGTTGTGTATTGCTGTAGGTGGCACCATAACCGGCGAACATGGCGTCGGCATGGAGAAATTAAACCAGATGTGCGTGCAATTTGAGACAATCGAGCTAGCTCAGTTTCATGCAATAAAGGCAGCATTCGACCCCAAAGCCTTGTTAAATCCAGGCAAAGCAGTGCCTAGTTTACACCGCTGCGCCGAATTTGGTGCCATGCATGTACATCAGGGCAAGCTCTCTCACCCGGAACTGGAACGCTTTTAATGTCCGTTATAGATAACGATATCAGCCAGCAATTGCAAGCCAAAATCCTGCAAACTATCTCTATGGGTAATAGTTTAACCATTAAAGCAGGTGGGTCAAAAGATTTTTATGGCCGCAAAGTCAGTGCAGATAGTGTATTAAGTCTTGCACAACACCAGGGGATTATCAGTTACGAACCCACAGAACTAGTAATAAAAGCGCGCGCAGGCACGCCGTTAAAAGACATTCAACAAGCGCTGGCAGAAAACCGGCAAATGCTGGCATTTGAACCGCCTGTCTATAATGAGAAAACAACGTTAGGCGGCACCTTAGCAGGTAACTTTTCCGGTCCACGCCGGCCCTATACGGGCGCTGCCCGGGATTATGTATTAGGCACAACCATAATTAATGGCAAGGCTGAATTATTATCATTCGGCGGTGAAGTCATGAAAAACGTTGCCGGCTATGATGTCTCCCGCTTAATGACTGGCGCCCTAGGTACCTTAGGTGTCATCATGGACGCATCGATCAAGGTCGTGCCTATGCCAGAAGCTGAGATCACCTTGGTGCAATCTATTACTATTGCTGAAGCCCTGGCAAAACTACATCAGTGGTCTGGGCTTCCCCTGCCCATTAGCGCCAGTTGTTTTTATCAGAATAGGCTTTATATTCGCCTATCCGGTATAGAAAAAGCGATTAATAATGCTGGCCAGCTTATAGGTGGTGAGCAGTTAAATAATGCGCATGAATTCTGGCGATCAATATGCAATCAAACCCACCCTTTTTTTCAAAGTCAGCATGCTTTATGGCGTTTTTCATTAGCATCTAACACGCCTGTTTTATCTCTGACAGGAGATATGCTATATGAATGGGGTGGTGCTTTGCGCTGGCTTAAAAGCGACTTATCATCGCAAGAAATTCGCTGCAATGACCTACTATTAAATGGTCACACAACACTGTATTCTAGTAACGCTCAACGTGACGCTGTCTTCCAGGCATTACCCGCCCCTTTATTAGCCCTACACCGTCGCTTAAAACAGGCGTTCGACCCGCACGGTATTTTTAATATCGGCCGTATGTATGCTGAATTTTAAAGCCCTCAGATAAGATTGCCTTAGCTAACCTCATTTTATGAGTTCTTTGTTTCATATTAGGATTTCCATAACAAACCTTTGGGTAACTTAATTTATTTTACCCACTCGAAATTTAGAAGAGCCATTTTATGCAAACCCAAACAACAAAAAATTTTTTAAACACAGCAACTGGAAAGGAAGCAGATAATATTATCCGCTCCTGTGTGCACTGCGGATTCTGTAACGCGACCTGCCCCACCTATCAATTATTAGGTGATGAACGAGATAGCCCGAGAGGCCGTATCTATTTAATAAAACAGATACTTGAAGGTCAGGCGGTTAGCAACAAAACTCAGACCCATCTGGACCGCTGTCTTAGTTGCCGAGCCTGTGAAACTAGCTGCCCTTCAGGAGTGCAGTATGGCCGTCTAGTCGACATAGGCCGTCAATTGATGAATGACCAGGCTACTCGCCCGGCATTATCTCGACTCATGCGTTATACACTACGCAAGTTGCTCCCCTTTCCACAGCGATTTGCGCTGTTAGTAAAAACCGGGCAGTTATTTAAGCCTTTACTTCCCTGCAAATTAAAACAACATATTCCTGACAAGCAAGTAAGCAGACCACTGCCTGATTATAGCCTGACAAAACCAACTCCAGTACCGAAAATGCTGATCTTCCAAGGTTGCGTGCAGTCTGTAGCTACTCCTAATACTAATAGCGCCACTGCGAATATTTTACATAAACTCGGCATAGAGCTTATTACACCTGCCCAAGCAGGTTGCTGCGGCGCTGTAAGCCAACATTTATCCGCAGAGCTGGAAGCACTGGATTTTATGCGCCGTAATATTGATGCCTGGTGGCCTTATATCGAGCAAGGCGTATCGGCTATTGTTATTACTGCCAGCGGCTGTGGCGCTATAATCAAAGAATATGGCTATTTGCTAAAACAGGATGCCCACTATGCCGATAAAGCTAGAAAAGTCAGTGAACTCGCTAAAGATATCAGTGAAATTCTAGCGGCAGAAGAATTACCCCTAACCCGCATTAAACCATCTTTGCGCAATATTGCATTCCAAAGCCCCTGCACTTTGCAACACGCCCAGAAACTCGATGGCATGGTCGAGTCTATCCTTACTCGCTGTGGCTTTAATCTTAGCCCAGTTGATGATGCACACTTATGCTGTGGCTCTGCCGGTACCTATTCGATATTACAGCCTGAACTAGCACAAAAACTATTAACTAATAAGCTCGGCGCACTGCAGAAACATCAGCCTGAACTAATAGTTAGCGCTAATATAGGCTGTCAATTACACTTGCAGAGACAGGCCAGCGTTCCGGTTAAACACTGGATAGAGCTTGTGGATGAAAGTTTTATTTAAATAAGTATACAATGCCACTTGTGCTTCACCATGAAAAACAGGCAGTACCTGAAGATATTATTGATGTATTATGAACTTCGATTACCCTTATGCAATAAACAGTTTTTTCTCTTTCCTTCATTATCTTCATGGTGAAACACAAGTTATCCGATGTGGATAAATAATAAATATTATGTTTAAATTTTTACCCGGCATTATCTTGGTACAACTAGTCACTGGCGCTCTGGTAGTGATGGCACTTAATTGGTCACAGGATTTTCAACTGGTTATTGTGATTGGCATAATCGCATTTTTTAGTGCTATTCTGACAGCATTCTGGTTTTCATCCATTGCGCGTAATATTTTCCATGACCAGCAAACAGCACTACGCAAACAACACGCACAGGACAGGGAAAGCTTCCTAAGAGAAGCAGGCGAAGAAAAGGCCAGTGCCATAAAAGAAAAATCACAAATGCAGGATATGCATGCCCGTGAGCGCGAGAGAATACTATTAGATACCGAACGGGAGAAAAGTAATATTATGGTTGCAAGTTATGAGAAAATCAAACAAGAAACCCGCAAAGCCCATGCCAAAGCAAATTTCAAGGTAGGCGCTGCATTTGCTACCGCTGTCGGCGCAGGTGGCATTATGATCTTCAGCCAACTAGTGACCGTCGGTGTTATGTTCCTGGTCGCGTCAGGCAGCGGCTTAAGTGGCTATATCCTACGCGCCAAGCAGGAGCGATTAACACGCAATAAACAAATACTGATTAAAGATCAGCGTTTGCTAATAGAGAGGACCGAAAAATAAATTTTGGGATTCAGGCTTCTAGTTTGGCTGCGGAATATCCTCACCATTTTGTCACATACCATCAATATGAAACTCAATTGCCTCTCGCATCTGTTCTTCACCCTCCTCAATCGTTACTCCTGTTGCAGCACATCCCGGAAGATCAGAAACAAAAGCCGAGAAATTTGATTAGGTCTTTTCAATAACAACGGTATATTTCATATTATATTTACCTCCAACCTGCTTGCTTATAAATGCTATTCAATGTTCTGGGAGCTAATTCATCGCCAGGCTTGCCAGGGGCTATAACTTGCCCAGTTTAAATTGACGGAGGGTTCCACGAGTGGCCTGGTAAAAACCACCCATCACTTTGTAGCTTACGAAGCATTTCATAAACCCCGAATTCATATTCAAACTATGCTCTAACCAAATCTAAGAACCCGTGTATTTTTCTAGAACATCATAATAATTTACAACATAATTGCTATGGTGTTTTTAATACTTAAAAACGACTGTTATTCCGAATATTTTTAGAAAAAATCATTTGCATACTCAATAGAATCTATTCAAATGGCTCAGAATTTACCACTTTAATAAGCTGTCCTTTTTTAAGGACAGCGCCTAATTGCAGATTATTGGCTATTGCACAACTTTCTTCATCCCAGTCACTACCCACCCTTTTCAATAATGCAGGCAAGTTTTCCCCTGCTCTGGCCGAGAAAATACGCAATCTTTGCTGCTGAATTTTAGTCTTTTGTTTTGCCGTTAACTGATGAAAACTTGAGATTGTTTTATTAATAGCATCTCGATACTTTACGCCTGAATTTTTAATCATTGAAGTCAATCGAAATATTTGATTATCATAGGCAATCCAGCTAACCGTTGACTCTTGTTTATAACTATTCACACTGGCTTGGCTAGCAGGAAGTCCACCGATTCTCAGTTTAGTCACCGTCTTATTTTCCAGCTTCGCTTCATTGAGAAATTTATGGGCCGCTTCAACCGGGTCGTCTCCCTCACTCTGGAGTTGCAATAATATCAGTGCATTTTCTTGTTTTGATACAGCAGCAACATATTGTGACTGGTTAGTCGTTTTCCAATCTTCGGGAAATATAAGGCCAAAATCCATTGTCGGATCTAGAAACTCCTGCTCGAGAAAGACGCCTTGTCTGGCATCAATCCCGACGATTAAGCCATTCAGTTTATCTAGAAAATCCTGGTGTTTTTTTGCCTGGGCGCTAACTGGTAGAGTTGAGCTATTTTCTGCATTTAACTCACCGGCTCTTATTGCTGTGGCTTTAACACGATGAGGAGTGAACGGGTGGGTCGCCAGAAAAGAAATACCGTTTTCTTCCCCCTGCCTGATCATTTCGCGATCCAAAGTACTTAGAAAACGGGTGATTCCTTCAGGGTTCCAGCCCGCTTTAATCGCCAATTTCTGCCCTATGGCATCAGCATCATTTTCCTGTTCTCGGCTATAGGGAGCAAGAATTACAGAGTTAAGCACCGTTCCCGTGCCAGACACGGCGTTGGCAAGAGAGGAACTGACGATCCCAACGGCCGCAGAAGTAACACCCGTCACCAAACCTATCGGCGCGGCGCGGGTTAAACGTTGTACAGAATGACGCGCAGCAACATGTCCAATTTCATGACCAATGACACCAGCCAGCTCATCTTCCGAATTAACCAATACCAGCAGGCCGCGACTGACATAAACATACCCGCCAGGCAGTGCAAACGCATTGGGCACGTCCATATCAACAACCTGAAATTGATAAGTCACGTCCCGGTATGGCGAGTACTTCGCCAGGCGCTGACCAATCGATTGTATGTAACTAACTAGATTGGGATCATCCACCAGGCCCATTTTCTCTTCTACTTGTTTGGCATTTTCTGCCCCAAGTTCCTTTTCACCTTCAATCGACATAAAGACTACTTCACGATTGCCCGTCACAGGGTTAACTGCACAGCCATAAATCAAAATAGCTGGAACTATTAAAATAATTTTTTTCAGTATTAGGATGGTCATCTGCATGTTTTTTTCAAAATCCTATTATCAGTCTGTGCTGCCTAATTGATTTTGCGTCAGGAACGGGGCACGGAATAAGCTCGGCAATTGGCATAAGATTTTTATTCGTATTCAAGAGGCGTTGAAAAAAGTATATAGCAACCTACTCAACTGTTTCGACAACGCAGAAGACAGATAAAAAGACCCGTTAGTTTTCGAACTTATTTCATACATGGTTGATATAAAACCTTGGATTCAACTACTTTTTAACGATCACCTGCACTCGACGGGTAATACCACAAAGCAAGGTATAAGGAATCGTATCTGCATAGCCTGCAATTTCCTCTACTGGCAATCCAGCACCCCATAACAACACCTGATCTCCTGTCTTGATGCCTGTATGTCCCGTTAAATCAACAGTGATCATATCCATAGACACGCGACCTACCAGAGGCACTCGTTGCTTATTAATTAATACTGGCGTGCCTGGTTTTGCATAACGTGGATAACCATCACCATAACCTATGGATATCACACCAAGCAGAATATCTTTAGTCGCCACCCAGCTACCGCCATATCCAACTGCCTCGCCCTTTTTAACTTGTTTAATCACAATAATCCGCGAATAGAAGTTCATTACCACTAAGAGTTCAAGTTGCCTTGCGCTCTGATTTAATAGTGGCGATGCACCGTATAGTATCAAACCAGGTCTCACCCAGTCCTGGTGCGTCGCTGGCCAGGCGATAATTGCTGCTGAATTGGCGCTACTTCTAAGGCCGCCACAGCCTTTGGTCGTTGCGTTAAATAGTTGTAATTGCCGCGTCGTTTTATCATCCTGCAGATCATCCGCATTGGCAAAATGAGTCATAAAGTTGATTTCAGCTTGAACATTCCTGCATTGCAGTAATCGTTGTAGCACATCAGAAAACTGCTCAGGCCGAAAGCCCAGGCGGTTCATTCCAGTATCTATTTTGATCCACACAGGTAAGCCAGCGGGTAATTTTTCAGTCTCTAGCAAATCAACCTGCTGCTCGCTGTGTATAACTGTTTCCAGTTGATTATGTTGCATTAACAGCAGCTCATCAGGCCCGGAAAATCCCTGTAATACTAGAATTCTTCCTTGTATATTCGCCGCTCGTAAGCACAGCGCTTCATCAATACGTGCCACCGCGAAAGCGTCAACCTGTGCCGCCAGATTGCTGGCTACCAGCTCCAAACCATGGCCATAAGCATTTGCTTTGATTACTGCGATGATCTTTGATTTCGGAGCTAACTCTTTTACTCGACCTACATTGTGACGCAAGGCATTGATATCTAGTTCAACATATGCGGCTGCCGGTATCACTCATAATCTCCATCGGTATAAGGATCATGAGCGTAATTTTCAAAGCGCGTGTATTTACCCAAAAAGGTTAAGCGTACCGTACCAATCGGTCCATTCCGTTGTTTACCAATAATCAATTCCGCCATGCCTTTATCCGGGCTATCTTCGTTATACACTTCATCCCGGTAAACGAACATAATGACATCGGCATCCTGCTCAATACTTCCAGATTCACGTAAATCAGACATAACAGGACGCTTATTAGGCCGCTGCTCCAGATTACGATTTAACTGGGATAAGGCAACCACTGGTACATTCATTTCCTTGGCCAATGTTTTTAAGCCACGCGATATATCCGAAATCTGCGCAACCCGGCTTTCGCCACTCGAGGGCGACTGCATCAATTGTAAATAGTCCAGTACGATTAAGCCTAGCTGCCCATGATCACGGGTCAAGCGCCTTGCTCGTGAGCGTACTTCATTTGGCGTCAAGGCAGCAGTGTCATCAATAAACAGCTTGGTTTCGGCTAATAAGTTAATGGCTGAAGTAAGGCGCGGCCATTCATCATCATCGAGCTTACCAGTTCTTACTTTATGCTGATCGATGCGCCCTAGTGATGACATCATACGCATTGCCAGTGAATCTCCCGGCATCTCCATGCTAAAGACAGCAACCGGCAAACCACTTCCTACCGCAACATTTTCTGCCATATTCATGGCTATCGTGGTTTTACCCATCGAGGGTCGTCCGGCAACAATAATTAAATCACCCGCTTGCAGACCCGATGTCATTTCATCCAGATCGGTAAAACCTGTTCCGGCTCCAGTAATATTTCCTTCTTGTTCAAACAGGGTTTCTATTTTTTCAACCGCCGTACCCAGCAAATCCTTGATCGGTATAAATCCCGACTGCCCTTTTTGACGCTGCTCGGCAATTTCAAAAACGTTCTTTTCTGCCCCTTCCAGTAAATCGCTAGTCGACCGACCCTCAGGGTTAAAGGCGGATTCAGATATATCTGTCCCCACATGAATTAACTGCCTTAATACCGAGCGATCGCGCACAATATTGGCATAAGCAACGATATTTGCTGCGCTTGGCGTATCTTTTGCCAACACACTTAAATAAGCCAGACCACCCGCATCTTCAAGTTCGTTAATTTTTCCCAGCGATTCAGAAATCGTGACCACATCAAACGGAATTTGTTTTTCGGCCAGATCCGAAATAGTCTGAAAAATAAGGCGGTGATCTTTGCGATAAAAATCAACCTCACTGACTTTATCGGCTACCGTATCCCAGCGTTCATTGTCCAGCATTAAGCCCCCCAATACAGATTGCTCAGCCTGAATGGAATGTGGAGGTACTTTTAAAGAATCTACTGCTCTGTCGCGGCTTCTAAATTCAGTGTCTACCATAAATGCGTCTCTTATAAGAGCTTGTTTTAGGAGGATACAGGCGAGTCATACAGCTAATGCAAAACTAAAATATCGCTTTCTGTATCTACTTCAATTCGAAATAATAAAAATTACTAACCTTGCATCTAAGTAGCTAGCGGTGAAATAGACTTATTAATCTCTTCTCCTTGCTTTTGAATGGCCATTTTCAAATCATACGCTGATTGCAAATTTATCCAAGACTGGGCATCGTTGCCAAAGTACCGCGCAAGGCGTAATGCAGTGTCTGGTGTGATAGCCCTGCGTTCCAGTACAATATCATTAATACGTGATGCAGGAACATGTAACGCTTTCGCGAGTGCATTGGGGGTCAATTCCAAAGAGACTAGATAATCTTCTTTTAGAATTTCTCCTGGGTGGATAGGGCGCATATTATTTTTTGGCATAAGTCACCTTAGTAGTAATCAACTATTTCAACGTCATAAGCATGAGAATCTTTCCAGGTAAAAAAAACCCGGTATCAACGGTTGATGTGAATACTAAACTGCCCTTTTCTGTTACCCGCTAACTTTTCTAAACAGTTTCCTGGTGGACTGCCCAAGAAATCAATCGTGTCGGCAAAATCCAATTACTGAAATTTGCGTTCTGCAATTTTCCTAAATGCCCTGAACACGCGTAAGCGCTGACCACCAAATAGCGACTCAGTATCCGAATCAGCAAATGATTTTTTTATGAGATCAGTATAAATACTTACCGCTTAGCGGTAAAGTTATTTATATACTAATGTTCAGTCTATGTGCTGATGTTAGTTAGGTCGCCCTCGGAAATTCCCATAAAAAAAGGGCTGTAATTAAATAATTACAGCCCTTTTTTGCTGATCGATTGATACGCCGTTTATTATCAACAAGTCGATAATAAACGGTGCATACCGATAAACGATTAACGCTTTGAGTACTGAGGACGCTTTCTCGCTTTGTGTAAACCGACTTTCTTACGTTCTACGCAACGTGAATCGCGAGTAACAAACCCTGCTTTTCTTAACTCAGGACGCAATGTTTCATCGTACACCATTAAAGCACGCGTAATGCCGTGACGGATAGCTCCAGCCTGCCCAGAAGGGCCGCTGCCTTTAACCGTAACATTGATATCAAATTTATCAGCTAATTCTACTAATTCTAGCGGCGAACGAGCAACCATTTCATCAGTTTTACGACCAAAATAAACGTCAATTGCTTTATCGTTAACTGTAATTTGTCCAGAACCTGATTTTGCATAAACACGTGCAATTGCACTTTTGCGTCGTCCTGTTCCGTAATATTGAGTTTCTGCCATGATTTTAACCTGTTAGTTGCCTAAAGTTCTAAAACTTTAGGTTGTTGAGCTTGATGACCATGTTCAGGGCCCGCATACACTTTTAACTTTTTAAACATTGCACGACCCAGAGGGTTTCTTGGCAACATTCCCTGAACTGCTTTATTGATAATACGATCAGGAAAAGTTTGTCTTAATTTACCTAAACTAACACTTTTCAAGTTACCAATGTAACCTGTGTGGTGGTAGTACATTTTGTCTTTTTCTTTATTACCTGTCACGCCAATTTTCTCGGCATTAATGACGATAATATAATCACCTGTGTCTACATGAGATGTATATTCTGGCTTATGCTTACCGCGAAGGCGTCGTGCAATTTCGGTAGCCAGACGTCCAAGCGTCTTTCCCTCTGCATCGACCACATACCAATCGCGCTTCACTTCAGCTGGTTTTGCGCTAAATGTTTTCATATTCGTATCTTTTATTAAGATTTTAAGTTAGCCGTGCATTATATTAAATTTAAACTTTTCTTTCAAGTTCTTATAACACTTAAGAATAAAAAACCACTTAAATCTACGCTCTTTGATATTTACTAAAAGACAGAGGCTTAATAATACACGCAGGTTTCATAGGGAATAAAAGACATAGGTGATCCGGAGCTAATATGGTAACAAGCGCACTGATAAAGCAACTCAGTGACTTTTCAGTCATTATTGCGCATTAAAGCAGCTCGAATAGTAGGCGGGGTTATCCGCGCGATTCTTTCATTAAAAATAATGTACTCCCAATCTCTCCTTTTTTTAGCAGATTACTGTCTTTCCTCAAGTGCTTCGGTGTACTTTTTATCAGAGACGGGTGAATCAATTCTGATTCTTGAATTTTAGAAAGCTCTTCAACCATGTTTAATAAGTTCAACCCATTTCTGTCAGGGACACCTGACTTTTGAGTAAGCATTTAGAATAACGGCTATTTAGTTACAGGGGGGGGATTGCTTGAGCTGAAATGGCTAAAATTAATAAAATATGATGAAAATTAAAACACACTAGGTTAAAAAAAATCTAGCCGTTATCTTTGTAGTTTTTGGAGGAATTATAAAAAAAGTTATACCATTAACCATCCACAACTAAAGTCAAAATAGGGTTAACAACGAGCAAAAGATTCAAACAGGCAAAATAAATTTAAAGTTGAGCACTTTAGCAGCTGTCCATACCTTTTACCATATCTAATGCCAGTGCTTCAGCAACTTTAATACCATCTACGGCAGCAGACAATATGCCTCCTGCATATCCCGCTCCCTCACCTGCCGGATAAAGACCACGGGTATTGATGCTTTGCAGTAAATCACGATCTCGCTTTAAGCGTATGGGTGATGAAGTGCGCGTCTCTACTGCTGTTAAGATAGCATCATGCATGGCAAATCCACGAATTTTTTTATCAAATACCGGGATAGCTTCACGAATTGCAGAAATCGCATAGTCGGGTAGACTCTGACTTAAATTGCCTAATTTTACACCCGGTTTATAAGAGGGCTGAACACTGCCGAGTTCATTGCTAGGCTTATTCGCCATAAAATCACCCACTAATTGCGCGGGAGCATCATAGCTTCCTCCCCCTAAAACAAAAGCCTGTTTTTCTAATCGATCTTGTAACTCCAGCCCTGCCAGAGGATATCCCGGATAATCCTGCTCGGGATCAATGCCAACCACAATCGCGCTATTGGCATTACGCTCATTACGCGAATATTGGCTCATACCATTAGTCACTATATGCCCTGCTTCCGAAGTCGCGGCAACCACTGTACCGCCGGGACACATACAGAAGCTATAGACTGAGCGACCATTTTTACAGTGATGTACTAGTTTATAGTCTGCGGCACCGAGTAATTGATTGCCTGCATAATCACCAAAGCGGCATTGGTCAATTAATGACTGTGGGTGCTCTATTCTAAAACCTATAGAAAAGGGCTTCGCCTCAATATAGACACCTTTTTCATACAGCATTTTAAAGGTATCTCGTGCACTATGCCCGATTGCAAAGACTATATGCTGACTGCTGATGCTTTGCCCATTCGCTAAAATCACGCCTTGTACACGCTGGCTTTCAATTAATAGTTCATCAACACGTTGCTCAAAGCGAATTTCACCACCTAAAGACTCTATGGTTTGGCGCATTTTCTCGACCATCCTGACCAGCTTAAACGTACCAATATGGGGCTTGCTCAGATATAGAATTTCCTCTGGCGCTCCAGCAGCAACAAATTCTTCCAAGACTTTACGTCCATGATGTTGTGGATCTTTTATCTGCGTATACAGCTTGCCATCAGAAAACGTCCCCGCCCCACCTTCACCAAACTGCACATTTGATTCGCTGTTCAGCTTTCTTTTACGCCAGAGGCCAAAGGTATCTACCGTGCGCTCACGCACTTCTTTACCCCGTTCCAGAATAATCGGCTTAAAGCCCATCTGTGCCAATATCAATCCGGCAAACAAACCACAAGGCCCCAAGCCGATAACCAAGGGTCGCTCAGAAATATTTTCAGGCGCCTGCGCCACAAACTGATAGCGATCATCAGGCCTGGCTTTAACTTGCGTATCCTCAGAAAATTGCTCTAATAGCTGCGTATTTTTACTGGTATCGACATCAAGACTGTAAATAAAAAAGATATTTTTCTTGTGGCGTGCATCATAGCTACGCTTATAAACCGTGTAGCTCAGCAATTCACTGTCGTTAATCTCCAGCTTTGTAATAATAGCCGAGCGTAGTTCAGAGCCAGTCTGTTCTAGAGGGAGTTTGATATTGACTAAACGTAACATGAAGATATTTCCTAAGCGACTTTTACTTTTCTATGTAATTTATGTTGAGCTTGTAATTTCAGATGAATATTCCCAGAACTAAGTTCAAAGCCATTACGCCAGCAAAGAGCTCCCATTTCCAGATAAAACTGCTTAAAAAATGCATCATCTTGTAACATTGCGCTTAATTCAGCTTTCCTTTCAGTTAAACACAACAAATCATAATCTCCCCAGCTGCCATCAAAAAAGTGCAACTGAATGACTTTATCGCGTTGGTATTCTGCTCGAGTGATTTTAATCATTACCTGCCCCAGGAGTTCTCGGCAATGGCTCTAATGCGATTGCACGCTGAAAATCATCCAGCAACTCACTTTGGTGTGCCTGCATCCACTCCTAAACTATTTTATGTGCTTTTCCTGGTAACGAGACAACCAGAATATCACCACTATCTATCACTATTAACACCTCATGGCCTTGGTATTCAACATGGATATGAGGTGATTTATGGTCGTCGTGGTACATACGCACGTATATACCAAAAAATATGAAATAATTGGCACTACTAATCCTGAATTCGATAAGGTTCTAGCCGTATGAATTCCACTCGTCTACCTAACATTTGTATCTGGCCGTTATAGCGTTCGGCACCCGTCGAGGAAAATTCAAACTGATAGCCGCGGGCGATATGTATCTTGCCTCTACTATCGCGCTTCAAGGAAAGCTTATTAAAAGCGATGTAGCCATCCAGCATTTGCAATTCCATCTTTTGGCAATGTCGTATTGTTGCTGCCAGAGCAATTTCTTTTATTTTCTGGGTACTTTGCCAGTATAAAAATCCCGCCGTAAACAACAGGATCATAAGTATATCGGTCCACATATTTATATTTCCAGTTCACCTTCTATAGCCAATGCCTGTAACTCCTCTAATGCCGGCATTGCATCCAGGGACTGGAGATTAAAATAATCTAAAAACTGTCTGGTCGTGCCATACAGAGCTGGCCTGCCGGGAACTTCTTTATGCGCCAAGACCTTAACCCATTCTCTTTCCAGTAACGTACGGATCATCTGCGAGCTAACACTGACACCGCGTATCTCTTCTATATCACCCCGGGTAACAGGTTGCTGGTAGGCAATAATCGCAATAGTTTCTAATAATGCTCTGGAATATTTGGGTGGTTTTTCGGCAAATAACCGCGCTACCCAAGGAGCCATATCCATTTTTACCTGAAAGCGATAGCCACTGGCAACCTGATGCAAGCCAATTGCCTGTTGCCGGTAGTCATCACATAAGGCATCAATTGCTTTTTGAATTTCCTGCTTTTCAGGCGCTTCCAGCTCTGGAAAGACCGCGTGCAATTGCTTGACTGTCATCGGCTGTTCGGCAGCAAATAAAAGCGCTTCAATAATGCGCTTAACTTTAGTATTCGCATCAACCGGAGCAGGCGGGTTAATACTCGACTGCTCGGGGATAATCTCTTGCTCTTCTTGCAAATTAGATAGCTCAGGCGCTGGAAGATCTTCGTCTTCATGCAATCTCGCCGCGGCAGAAACGACCTTAAGCTCTGGTAATTTTGATTGTTCAGTCACTGCTTTAAGCTCTGTCTGCAAACGCGACCGCTCAGAAGCTGCATTGATTTCTTGTAATTTCGATTGCTCAGAGACTGTATCCAGCTCTGCTTGCAAAGCAGCGACTTTGGCAACTAGCTCAGTCATTTTCTCTTTCTGTTCGGTTTGCCTAAGCTTTTCTTTTTTCACGGCAAGCTCTATTGACTTCGGCTTGGGCGGGGTCCTGGGTTTTTGCTTAGGCTCTGCCTGAAGATCGGCTGGTAACTCGAGTTCGGTCAAAACCTGCTGTTTAATGATATCAGGCGGTATTTGCTGATTTAGCTCGGACTCTGAGTTCTCCGAAGGGTTCTGCCTGGAGAATTTCGATAAGTTCTCCTTTGCTGAGTTCAAGAATGGCAAGAAACGTGACAACAACCCCTGCTTTTCCTTCTTGCTGGGTAAAGAGTCGTGTAAAAAGGAAGCTACTCGTATCTTCGAGTCTTCCCATAATGAGGGCCATTCTTTCACGGACAGATAAAGGTTCTTTAGTTATTATATGATGACTTAATTGATCAACACGCTTCAATACACTTTGTAAGGCGAGCACAATATCTTGCAATTGAACTTCAGGCTGACATTTATGGACATTCACTGTCGAGGTATCTACTGTAGCAATAAAAATATCCCGCTCCATGCGCGGTATTTCCTCTAAATCTTCTGCCGCTTTTTTAATACGCTCATATTCCTGTAAACGACGCACTAAAACCGCTCGCGGATCCTCTTCTTCCTCTTCAGGATTCACTTGCCTGGGTAATAGCATACGTGATTTTATCTCTGCAAGCAAAGCCGCCATCAGCAAATATTCAGCCGCTAGTTCCAGTTGGAAATTACTCATCACATCAATATAGCGCATATATTGTTTACTAATCTGAGCGATGGGTATATTTACAATATCCAGATTTTGCTTTCTAATTAGATATAGTAACAGGTCTAAAGGTCCTTCAAAGGCTTCTAAAAAAACTTTAAGCGCTTCCGGGGGAATATATAAATCTTCGGGTAATTGCAGAATCGGCTTACCCGAAACAATGGCAATAGCTGCTTCATTATCCAAAGCGGCTTCCATATTCAACTTATTGCAATCCGGCTAAAGTAAAAAACAGGCCTTTAGCAATACTTAATGGGTAGCCTAAAATAACGTCCAGGCTATTGGTCATTAATAACAGTGCCAACAGATAAAAGCCATATTGTTCAAATTGATTGTAATAATACCCCCAGCGACCCGGTAAGGCCCAGGATAAAATACGACTGCCATCTAAAGGTGGAATAGGCAATAAATTCAGCAAACCCAAAACCAAGTTAATCATTATTCCAGCAATGCCCATGTAAATCATAGGAATTGAGACTTCACTGCTATTAATTAACACACCCAGTCTGGCAAACAAGGCCCACCCTGTGGCCATAATCATATTGGCCATAGGGCCTGCTAAGGCAACAATAGCCATATCATGCTTTGGATTACGCAAATTTCTGACATTAACTGGAACAGGTTTTGCCCAACCAAAAACAAAGCCGGTAAAGGCTAGCATTAAGCCTGGCACTAGAATAGTCCCAATAGGGTCGATATGTTTAAGCGGATTTAAAGTTAAACGTCCCAGCATCCAGGCGGTATTATCGCCATAATATTTGGCGACCCTGCCGTGCGCCACTTCATGCACAGTAATAGCAAAGATAACCGGGATCACCCAGACTACAATTTTCTGTATTAATGTTAATTCTTCCATATTGCAGACTTATTTATCTTGTTAGGGACGCGCGCGGAATAAGTTGAGCATCTGGCGCAGGATTTTTATTCGTATTCAAGGCGTAGAAAATGGAGCATAGCTTGCTACGTAACTGTTTCTGCAACACAAAAAACGAATAAAAAGACAAGTCAGTTGCTCAACTTATTTCGAGCACGCTTCTTAGTGGCTAGAAAACTGGTTTTTTACTACTGATAGCGATACCCGACTCTTCTTTCATGTTTACACTGAATTATACACAGGCACCAAGGCTTTGTTTATTATTTTACTACTCTCACGTTTATCATTTAATCATGAGCGTTTCCTTTAAAACATCTGCTGGCAAGGAAACATCCATAAAAACAGCCCTCTAAAGCCCACCAAGAAGCTTTTCTTCATATTTTACAAATTAGGCTGCCAATAATAAAAAGGGTGCTGCCTTAAAAACATGAAAATTAAATAAAAAAAGACTTGCTATTGTAAAGAAAATTTTCGAGATTTTACGTTTTTACCCTAAAAATGGAAAATCAGCATGACAACCAATAACCTCTCCTTCAATAATTACCTGCTGACTCATTGCAATAAAAGCATGGAAAGAGCATTGGCAGCAGAACGCTATCCTATCTGGCAACGTTCATGTCCTGAAATGAGTGATATCGACTTTATTCGTCTCGGATTAATGCGCGGTATTAGTGCCGTTGACAGTGGTCGTCACTTTATACAAACAACGCAAGAGCTTCACGATGAACTTCTACCTCACTCGACGTACTTTAAATCATTGAAGTCTTCAAGACGCACCCGTATGCTTGAAGCCATCGAACGCCAAAGCTATAACCTTCACTGTGAGCATTTAGCCCGCTCAGGCATTGATTATCTTAAGTCATTTCCTGAACTTGATGACTATACGGTAGAAGCCGCTGACGGACATTTTATTGATCACGCCTGCCATACTCCAAAAGGGGGTAATGGAAAAGTCTACGCCGCCGGATTTATTTACGCCATGAACCTCAAAAATGGGTTACTAAGACCGCTTTGTTGCATTACCAATGGAACAAAGCGGCACCATGAGATTCCTATTTTACGCAATTATATTGACCATCAAAATAGTCAGTGTCGCCCGCTAGAAAAAAACCTTTATGTGTATGATAAAGCGGTCACAGACTTTCCTTGGTGGGCAAAGCAGATAGGCCATCAAAATTACATGATCTCTGTTTTAAAAGACAATTCAGCGGCCACATGGATTGAATCCATTGACTTTGATACCCGTAACCCTATTAACATTGGCATTGAAGACTACAGCATTTATGAAAACCAGAGGGTTAGGTTTAATGTTATCCATTACCGTGACCCCGAAACCCAAAAACGATACCGCTTTGTATCGACATTACCGGAATCGATAAACCCAGGGACTATTGCTATCCTGTATTACAAGCGTTGGACGATTGAAAAAGCCTACAATAACAGCAAGAGTAACCTGAAAGAGAAAAAAGCCTGGTCTTCTTCGATGAAGTCACTCAATAATCAAATGCGTCTCACCACCATGACGTATAATTTAATGCGCGTGTGTGAAGAAATTTCAAAAATACAAGCCCCCGAGTTGATTCATCCTTCGGATAAAAAATATAACAAAGCGCTTGAGAAAAGACAGAAAAGAGCCCAGAAAAAAGGCGGTTTTGTTAATCCATTGTTGTTTCTGAAAAGAATCGTTCGTATTAGCTCGTGTACCATTCGAGCCGTTCAAAACGCAATAATCACTAGAAAGCCTCTGGCCGACCTTATGTGCGTCCTCATGGCTCGATTAGTTCCTGGGTAGGGTTAATACGGAAACACCCATGAAATTTCATAGAACCCAGGGAATAAAAAAACTTTAGCTTTTTTCTAATAAAGCTAAAGTTATTGCACTCCTGCCTACACAACCTGTCCGGCACACCATCCTGAAGCCCACGCCCATTGAAAATTATAGCCCCCTAACCAACCTGTAATATCCAGCGCTTCTCCCACAAAATAAAGCGCTGGCACTTGATTTGCTTCAAGGGTTTTAGACGAAATAGCATGACAATCTACTCCGCCCAGAGTTACTTCTGCGGTTCGATAGCCCTCTGTACCATTAGGTTTAATTGTCCAGTGATTAAATTGCTGCGCAATTTGCTGAATTTGTTTATGTGAGAGGTCTAGCACAGACAGCTCGAGCATCTCCTCTTGCAGAAAGGTTGATACCAGACGCTTTGCTAATCTGTGTGCTAAATAGTTTTTTAGCTTCAGCTTAATCTTCTCTTGTTGCGCCTGCAATAATTGCTGCTGCAAATCAAGATCGGGCAATAGGTTGATAACTAACTCTTCACCCTCCTGCCAATAAGAGGACATTTGCAAGGCGACAGGACCACTTAACCCGCGATGGGTAAACAATAGGTTTTCAGTAAAACTTTGGCAGGCATTGCTGATAGTCGCCACCAGCGCGAGACCTGACAACACTGCAAATTTTTCTTTATCTTCTACGTGTAAAGTAAATGGCACTAGGCCTGCACGTGTCGGCTGTACTTTGATATCAAATTGCTCTGCTATCTTATAAGCGAATGGAGTGGCTCCCATTTTTGGAATAGATAAACCGCCCGTTGCTATAACCAGCGATTGAGTGTGAATTTCCTGGGCTTTAGTTTTAACCATAAATCCTAATTCTGCATGCTTCTTAATGCTTTGAATATCTGCCTTTAACTGAATATCAACCCCGACTTTATCACATTCACTTAGTAACATATTTAAAATATCTCGGGCACTCTCATTACAAAATAACTGCCCATGCTCACGCTCATGATAGGGAATATTTTGTGCATGAATCATTTCCAGAAAATCCCATTGCGTAAACCGGCTGAGAGCTGATTTACAGAAGTGAGCATTTTCAGAGATAAAGTTTTCCGCTTCGACCGTGTAATTGGTAAAGTTGCATCGCCCGCCTCCGGACATCAGAATTTTCTTGCCGGGCTTATTCGTAGCTTCCAGGACTAACACGCGTCGCTGCCGTTTGCCTGCTTCTATAGCACACATCAACCCTGATGCGCCCGCACCAATAATAATTACATCAACTTCAAGCATATTCAACACTAATACAACATAAATTAGAAGCGGGGTCTTGAGCCCGCATAAGTTCATGCGGGCTCAAGACCCCGCTTCCTGATCGTTACTACCCCACCTGTTTAATGCTCTGAAGCTATGTGCATCAAGGCTGCTTTAGACTCAGCATCAATGAGCCGCCGGCATTAACCAGGCGCAGTTGATTCGCCCGAATTTGATAGTGCGTCACTTGTGTTAGGGCCTGCAATATCTGTTGCTCCTGAGTCATTAAATCTTTTTCAGGACAAAGCTTACGCGTACTGCTTACCGGACCTATTGTTAATTCACTAGCATTGATTTGATAACTAGCAGTTAATGCATTACAACCGCTATCTCCCTGTAACTTGCCATCCTTAAATTGCAAGTTCGCTTTGCCCGTATGCGCATTATTGATTACGCCAGTGCCATTATTGATACCCGTTACCTGCCACGCTGTTTGTTCTAATGTTAAAGGAGGCAGGTTCTGAAATATTAACCTTACTTGTCTACGTGCATCTAATAATTGCAATTTACTTTCTTGCAGCAGAAAGAAATTAATATCAGCCAGGTTTTTTAAATATTGATACTCTTGCGCCGCTATCTTCTCGGGGCAAACCATCATTGTTAAGCCCGGCTGAGAAATTTGCACACCTTCCCCGCCCATTAACTGATAGCTACCGAAGTAACGGTTACAGCCGGTACTACCGCCTACCCGCCCCTCTGCAAATTCAATGCTCGCCGGGTTATCTAACAATGCAGGCTGCATCCCTTGCTCGGTTAAATAGCTACGCAATTGCCATTGATCAGCCGATAATGGGTTTTGCATTGCCTCTCCTCCCTGCATGCCTTTGTCTGTCGTTGCACTTATTGAGCGCATATTAGGAGGCTCTATTAATTGCTCTGCCACCGTGTTATTAGTCGGTGTAGTCGTACTGCAGCCTTGTAATAATATTAGACTTAATAATATCTTTTTTTTCATAACTGTTCTTCTTTTGTGTTAAATACTGATTTTGTTGTCTTTTGCTCTATTTCTAACGAGGTATTACTGCGCTATTAATGCGACCTAAAATCTCCCCTAGTCTAATAAACCTGTCCTATAAAAAGGCATTTTTCCATCTTCAATCGTATTTATTACCAGTGACCGATGCGCATAAGCTTCCGCACCCAGTACCCTTCATATCGTGTCTATCAAGTTTATGCTTTTGCCAATTTGGCATTGGAATTACTAATAGCAGTAGAATCCCAGAGACTCTCAACGAGCAGAAATTTTTCAGATAGCCCCAACCTGCCGACTTCATCTTTTATTTGTTCTGGTCTCATTTGATCGCCCTATTGTTGCTACTTAAAATCTATTTTTCTCATTTTTTAACAAAACGATTGCGTCACTGACTCACAAAAAATTGGCCGATTTTATTAAACCATTACAGTCAATCCAAAGAAACTTAAATATACCCTCCATATCAGAGAGTTTTATTTTGCAAAAAACGGCGCAATAGATCCAGTGAATAAATCGCTGCCTGATTTTGTTTGCGCGCTTTAGATCCCACAATTGAACGCTGACTATGTACTACGCCAGCGGGAGTCAGTAACAAGCTAAAGAGTATAATACTTAACTCTTTTTGTTGGAATTGCTCGGCATTACCTGCATACAACTGCACCAGGACTAAATCAGTCCCATCTTGTTGCTGTCTATTTTGCGCTATGCCTAAGGCAATATCTTTATATTCAGCAATAGGTTGGTTTTCAGTTTGCTGCTGTAATGACTGTTTATAAACGGAGCTTATCAACCAAGACTGGGCAATGCATTTTGCAGCCATTAAGCCTTGGGAAGCTGTTTCCTGTATCGATAAGTTATATTTTTGCTGCTGCATTAACTTACTGATCACCTCAACAAGATCCCCCTGATGCCTATCCAGACCATCTATAGCAAAGATATAATCACCAATATTTTCGGCAAGCTGATTAACAGTCTTTCTAACTAGTTCTTGTTCAGCATCAGCCAGGAAAATTAGTTTGGTCTGCACTTCATCAACAGCTGCACGAAAGCTTAGCTGCACGCTATCAGGTAATGCCGTAGTATTGAGTTTTTCCTGTAAATCCGCTTCACCAATGCCGACTGAGCGCAAAGTAATCAACTGCCCCGGCTGTACGGAAAAACGCTGCGTCAACTGTTTAGCAATGTGTGCATCGAACATATGTTTCATTTCGTAGGGCACACCAGGCACAAAGACAAACCAACAGCGATTATGTTGCACTGAAAAGCCCGGCGCCGAACCCCACTCATTATCGATACGCAATGCACCTTGCGGGAAAAAAGCCTGTTTGCGATTGCTATCAACCATTTCACGTTTGCGATAGCTAAAATATTGAGTGATTTGTTCTAGCGCTACAGCATCTAGTTGCAGAGGTTTAGAGAAGGATTCAGCCACTGCCTGGGCGGTCAGGTCATCGATGGTTGGCCCCAGGCCGCCTGTACAAATACATAAATCAGCACGTAAGGAAATGTCCTGGAGCAGATTTTTTAAATCTGTTAAATTATCGCCAACTGCGCTATGCCTCTTAACGACAAAGCCCATTTGTACCAGTTTTTGCGATAGCCAGGCCGCATTAGTATCGACGGTCTGGCCACTGACGATTTCTTCACCTTGAGAAAATATTTCTGCTATTGTTTGCATCAATACTCGCCAGTTTAACTCAGCCTACGCAGGCTCTAGCTTAATAGACAGCATATTATCCAGTGCAATTTTGGCATTTTTTGCTTCATGCTCGGCAACGGTAATGCGATTGACCACATGACCGGCAACTAGATTTTCCAGTATCCAGGCCAGATGTTGTGGATCGGTCCGGAACATGGTTGAACACATGCTTAACACCGGTGACATAAAGTGTACATTTTTACCCTCACCCTTACATTCATCATGTAAGCGATTAACCAGGTTCAATTCGGTTGCCACTAACCAGCGGGTATTTGGCTCGGCTTCGCGGATAATTTTTAAAATGACCTCGGTAGAACCAATATAATCAGCTTTTTGACACACTTCAAAGCAGGCTTCTGGGTGGGCAATGACGTTTGTTTCAGGGTAGCGCTCTAAAAATGCATCGATCTGTTCCGGTTGAAAAACCTGATGTACAGAACAGTAACCACCCCAGAGAATCATTTTTGCCTTGCGGATTTGCTCTTCTGTCAAGCCACCAAGCGGCTTGGAAAAATCCCAGACGACCATTTCATCCAGCGGGATATCCATATTAAAAGCAGTATTTCGGCCTAGGTGCTGATCGGGAAAAAACAGTATTTTTTCCCGCTGGGCAAAACTCCATTCAAGAATTTTCTGAGCATTGGATGAAGTACAGACGATACCCTGATGTTCGCCACAAAAGGCTTTTAAATCTGCGGCTGAATTAATATAAGTCACCGGTGTGACTTCATTTTCAACATCAATCACCTGCGCCAGTTCATCCCAGCAGCGCTGCACATTGACCTTATTCGCCATGTCAGCCATAGAGCAGCCTGCGGCTAAATCTGGCAATATAGATATTTGCTCTGGGCGTGACAAAATATCAGCCACTTCTGCCATAAAATGCACACCGCAAAAAACGATATATTCTGCATCGGATTCAGCAGCTTCTCTAGAAAGCTTTAACGAATCACCCGAAATATCGGCATGTTGAAATACTTCATCACGTTGATAATGATGCCCTAAGACAATACAGCGATTACCTAGCGTTGCTTTGGCTTGCTGTATTTTTATGGCACATTCTTCATCGGAAAGTAGTGCGTAATTCTGAATGGGTAATGCAGTCATAAGTCAGGTTAGATTTTATTATCCTAGAAACAACAGCTTAAAAAAATGTCGGGTTACGTTAATTAAGCTTCCTCTTTAACAACAGGCTTATACAATTTAATATGCAATTCTTTTAATTGCGCTGCATTAACCATTGTCGGTGCATTGACTAAAGGACAAGCTGCCGATTGGGTTTTAGGAAAGGCGATCACTTCACGAATTGAACTTGAGCCGGTCATTAACATAACTAAACGATCCAGACCGAAAGCCATACCACCATGCGGAGGACAGCCATATTTTAAGGCTTCCAGTAAGAAGCCAAACTTATCATTTGCTTCCTGTTCAGCAATACCCAGAATATCTAAAACAGTGGACTGCATGCCTGTCTTATTAATACGAATTGAACCACCACCGACTTCAGTACCATTGAGCACCAAATCATAGGCGCGTGATAAAGCGGCACCCGGATCAGCTTTTAATTCTTCCTCTGAACAGCTAGGCGCAGTAAAAGGGTGATGAATAGCATTCCAGCGATTCGCTTTTTCATCCCATTCAAACATAGGAAAATCAACAACCCAGAGCGGCTTCCAGTCACCTTCTAGCATGTCTAAATCTAGGCCAATTTTAACTCGTAAAGCACCGATTGCTTCGTTAACAATATTGGTTTTATCTGCCCCAAAGAAAATCAGGTCACCTGTCTGTGCGCCACTTTTCTCCAGCACTGCTTCCCATACTTCAGCCGGGGCAAATTTAACAATTGGTGATTGCAGACCTTCTAGTCCGCCATCACGATCATTGACTTTAATATATGCCAGACCTCGAGCGCCATAAATACTCACATACTTAGTGTAAACATCAATGTCTTTACGGCTGAGTTTAGCCCCGCCTGGAATACGCAAGGCAACTACGCGTCCTTTAGGGTCATTTGCTGGGCCGGAGAAAACTTTAAACTCAACGCCTTTCATTTGCTCGGCAATATCTACCAATTCCAATGGAATACGCAAGTCAGGCTTATCAGAGCCAAAGCGGGACATCGCTTCTGCATACGTCATACGCGGGAATGGCTTGCCTAGGTCAACATCAATCACTTCTTTGAATAAATTACGCATCATATTTTCCATGATCGTCATAATTTTATCTTCATCCATAAACGATGTTTCTATATCCAGCTGGGTAAATTCAGGCTGTCTGTCCGCACGTAAATCTTCATCACGGAAGCATCGTACCACCTGATAATAGCGGTCCATACCGGCCATCATCAACAATTGTTTATATAATTGCGGTGATTGCGGCAAAGCGAAAAATGAATGCTGATGGGTACGGCTGGGCACTATGTAATCACGCGCACCTTCAGGCGTTGCCTTAGTCAAGATAGGCGTTTCCATTTCGAAGAATTCCTCGGCATCCAGAAAATTACGCAAGTTACGCGTGACATCACGGCGTACTTTCATTTTCTCTAGCATCGCCGTTTTACGTAAGTCGATATAACGATAGCGTAAGCGCATTTCTTCGTTGACTTCTATCTCGCTTTCAATCGGGAACGGTGGCGTTTCTGACTCGTTCAAAACCTCTATATTGCTGGCCAGAACTTCAACTTCGCCAGTTGCCATATTAGAGTTAATCGTGCCCTCGAGACGATCCCTGACGACGCCCTCTACACGCAATACATATTCGCTACGCACGCTTTCGGCAATCGCAAAGGCTTCTGTCGTTTCAGGATTAAACACCACCTGAACCAATCCTTCGCGATCTCTTAAATCAATAAAAATAACCCCGCCATGATCACGTCTTTTATGTACCCAGCCGCACAGCGCAACTGATTCACCTAAGTTATCTTTGTTTAATTCTCCGCACTTATGGGTACGCATAACTCTTTTCTCTATTTATTATATGTTTATTGGGCTTGTCGATGCGACTTAAGCGTACCGACAACTATTATTTTTAGCTGGATATCTATGCCATTATCCAGTTTTACTAGATTTGGCAGCGGGCGCAGATTTTTCACCGGCAACATTTTTCTTATTACCGCTCTTAAAATCTGTTTCGTACCAGCCACTACCTTTTAACCTAAAGCCTGCCGCCGAAATTTTTTTCTTTAATTCTGGTTCATTACAGCTAGGGCATCTTACCAGCGGCTCTGCACTCATTTTTTGTAGGGCTTCATGCTCATTTCCACAGGATTGGCACTGATATTCATAAATTGGCATTTGCTACTCCGCTAAAGAGGGAAATAAGTAAAAATATGGAGACTCATTTGCTTTTTTTCAATAAGCAAATCAAAATTAACCGAGTATTTTAATAATAAGCTGCTATACAAGCAAGAAGCAGCGAACACATCATCCTAAAAAAATCAATTGAGCATGGAATTATAGTGCACGGTATTGCTTTCAAAGTGCTTTAAAAAATCTTAGCTTCACCCATAGGTTAAGCGGGTGTTTTTTTAAGTACTATATAATCAATATCTTGCGCTAGAAACTATGAGCAACTGATCTTTCTAGGATCATACAAAAGACTTTCTTTAAGGCGACTCCTAATGCAACAACTAACTCTGACTCAACCTGATGACTGGCATTTGCATGTACGCACCGGCGACATACTAAAAACAGTGATCAATCATACCGCCAGGCAATTTGCACGCGCCATCATCATGCCCAACCTACAGCCACCGGTGACTAATGTTGCTCAGGCTTTAAGTTACCAACAGGAGATTCAACAGGCAACTTCCAGCGAATATAAATTTACTCCATTGATGGTGTTGTATCTAACCAATACCACCACTGTTGAAGATGTCCGCCAGGCGAGTCTGTCACCTGCCGTACATGCGTTTAAACTCTATCCCGCTGGTGCAACGACCAATTCTGATCAGGGTGTGACTGATCTAAATGCTATTTTTCCGGTACTTACGGCAATGGAAGAGCTCAATGTGCCGTTGCTGATCCATGGCGAAGTCACTGCTCCGGAAATAGATATTTTTGATCGGGAGCGCGTGTTTATTGAGCAAAAGCTCAGTGTTATTCACCAGAATTTCCCTGCTCTCCGTATCGTACTAGAACATGTCACCACCAGTGACGCTGTGCAGTTTGTGCAACAAGCCTCGGACAATATTGCCGCAACTATTACGCCTCAGCACCTGTTATACAATCGCAATGCCATGTTAGTCGGCGGCATCAAGCCACACTATTATTGCCTGCCGATACTTAAACGGGAAGCCCATCGAGAGTCTTTAGTTAAAGCCGCTACTAGTGGCAGTCCAAAATTCTTTTTAGGTACCGATAGCGCACCGCACTTTACCCATCTTAAAGAAAACAGCTGTGGTTGTGCCGGATGTTATTCTGCCTATGCGGCGATTGAGCTCTATACTGAAGCATTTGATGCCGCGGGAGCATTAGACAAGCTGGAAGGTTTTGCCAGTTTTTATGGTGCTGATTTTTATCAGCTCCCGCGAAACACCCGGCAAATCACTTTAGAAAAAACAGACTGGCAAGTACCTGTCGATTATCCTATTGCAGATAAATCTCGATTAACACCGCTTAAAGCGGGCGAAACATTGCACTGGAAATTGCAGGCACCGATAGCATAATCCAGCACATCCCATATTTTTCAATATGAAGAACATGAATGAATGCTTATTAGCATTAAGTGATGCGTGTATATAGATAGCCTAGGCAATCTGGAAGCAGGGGCTTTAGCCCCCGCTTCCAGAATTTATTCCAGCTCTAGATATAAATCTTCGCCCAGGTCTTCGCCATCCATGCCTTCAACATCTAGTGATTGTGCTGCGCCATCGCTAATTAAGTAGTCTCTACGCTGCATATAGGCAGAGCGGAAAAAGATATAGCGGTCTACTGCTGCTTCTGAAGCAACGGCTTCTGCTCCTAAGAAGTCTGCTCTAACATCGATAATTTCTACCGTGCGCAAACCAACCGAAAGCCCCGTAGACAGAGCGGTACTTCCAAAAAACAAGGTATATGTCAAAGGATGTAAAGCTGTATCACCTATATATCCACCCACTCCTCGTACAGAGCTAGGTCCCAGCAGCGGAATCACAACATAAGGCCCTCTGGCCACTCCCCATACGGCCAGAGTTTGCGCGAAGTCTTCTTCATGCTTGGGTAAATTAATCATGGTTGCGACATCAATAAACCCCCCAATACCAACGGTGCTATTGACCAGAAACCTCGCTGTATCCATACCTCCCTGTTTGGGTTTTGCCTGTAAAAAACCATTAACACTGACACTGATGTCTTTTAAATTAGAAAAGAAGTTACTGATACCAGTATCTACAAACTTAGGCGTTATCCATTGGTAGCCCTTGGCAACTGGCTTTAAAACAGCTTTATCGATTTGGTCATTGTATGACAAAATAACCCTATTCATTCCTTCCCAGGGATCTGCAGGGTCCGGATGAGGGACTGTCGCACAGGCCTGTAATATTGACAGAAGAATTCCGCCGAGAACCAGATGATATTTACTTTTTTTATTTATCATTACTTATCTAAATTCTAGCTAAAAGTTTATACATACAAAAACTTCGCGTAACATAGCATATTTTTTACCTGAAAATTTAATATTTAGCACCATGGAATCAGTTGAGCATCCATTAAATGAGCGATTTAGAGGTTATCTACCTGTGATTGTTGATATAGAAACAGCAGGATTTGATGCTAACAAGAATCCACTGCTAGAAATCGCCGCTGTAATTGTGGAATATGATAGCAATCAACAACTGCACATTACCGAAAGTCATGCCGCCCATATTATCCCGTTTGAAAGCTCGATTTTAGATCAATCTGCTTTAAAATTCACCGGTATAGACCCTTACCACCCTTTTCGCCTGGCTGTCAGCGAAAAAGACGCATTGGGCAAATTATTTAACCCGATTAAGCTCGCTGTAAAGCGCAATGAGTGCACACGCGCCATTTTAGTCGGGCATAATCCAAATTTTGATATAAACTTTTTAAATGCCGCCCTTAAGCGCACAAAAATAAAACGTAGCCCTTTTCACCCCTTTAGCACGTTTGACACCGCTACCCTGGGTGGCTTAATGTATAAGCAGACAGTGCTGGCAAAAATTGGCAAAGAAGCGGGGATGGAATGGGATAATGTGCAGGCGCATTCAGCATTGTATGATGCCAAGCAAACAGCTGAAATATTTTGCAAAATTGTTAATCGCTGGAAGCAACTGGAAGAGCTGGACTCGGAAATATAGGTTTCAGACTGCCTGCTGTTGAAATCAGAGACTCAATGATTGCGACTTATATTTTCTGATTTTGTAATTCTTTTACTAATGTGACTGGCACCCATCACAGCAAGAACTACGAAAGCACCGGGCGTTATAATTGCCGCAGCGACTGAGGCAGAAAGTTTTAATTTCCGCTGTCGAATACTGGCAACACGATCCGCCCTTTTGTTATCAACCGGATAACGAATCGCACCACATGAATGGCAGAGCGGGTATTGTTTAAGCTCTGCAGCACCACAAAATGAACAATCTGGCATATAAAGCACCCTGATTTTTTTATTATTGTTGAGTAATAATAGCAGATAAATGAATATGAGTTTACCTAGAACATACTATTTGATTTATTCTCCGATTGTAGCTGAACAATTAGCCAGTGTTATTGCGCACCCGTTACTTGTTGAGCAAGAGATTGAGCTGCGCAAAGTAAAGCTGGCTGATTTATCTGCACTGCACATAGATCAGGAGTTGCAACATGCATTGCTATGGGTAGAGCAAAAAGATTACCCGCAGGTCTTGTTATTTGCCCAGAAAAATCAAATGTCTCTGGGATTTTTACCCATAAAAGGAGACCCTCTTTGCCATTTTTTTAAAGCCCTGGCTTTACCTCAAGATCTTGATGCCTGCCTGCGATTAGCCTTATCTCAAGAGCCGATAATAATCGACACCATCGTTTGTAATGGTGAAATTATCACCAATGGCGTCAACCTGGAAAATCAGACTAAAATGACCGAATTTATCGGTGATAGTCATGAATTGACAACTATTGGCAAACTAAAGTTTCAATTCAAACGTTTTCTGCATGCCTTCTCGCTCACACCCCACCCCGTCACGCTGATTACTGCAAAAGGTAAAACCATCTCTACAGCGATTACCGGCATGGTATTACTGGATTTTCATAGAAATGGCGCGCTGACGAATCTATTTTTAGAGTCTATATCGTTAAAAGATAAACGGCTCTCGGTTGCCTTATTTGCGCCTCAGTCTATTCTGTCGTACTTACAGTTATCATCATCTTTACTGGTCACCGCGCAGAAAAAAAACCTGCCTCAGCAAATAGGTTATATACGCACAGCCTCGTTAACCATTACATCTCCAGTCGATACCCATTACCTGATTAACAACCAACCATTAACGACACGTGAATTAAAGCTAGAAATATTAAACGCTGGCATCAAGGTCAATACGGGGGATAAATTCAAAGAACGGCAACACTTTAGCGATGACAAAGAAAATGTCATCTGTGAGCAATTACCACAACAGGAAAGTAGAGTTAAATATATCAGCGGCACGCTACCTTTGTTTAGCCACGCGCTGGAGTCTGATTTTAAAGATCTATTCCTGGCCTTAAAAGAAAATGCCAGGATAAATAATACGTATATACTGCTGATGGTATTAAGTGCGATGTTAGCTACTCTGGGCTTATTTCTCAATAGCCCGTCCATTGTTATAGGCGCAATGGTACTAGCCCCTTTAATGGCTCCTATTATTTCCTTATCCATGGGATTATTGCGCTCGGATGCTGATTTAAGTAAGCGTTCACTCACCACCTTATTCGCCGGTATGTTTATTGCTTTATCCCTATCGGCACTAGTGGCTTATATACTACCATTCCAGGAAAATACCCATGAAATAGCAGCTCGTTTGCACCCCTCTACTTTAGATTTACTAGTCGCTATACTTTCAGGAGTTGCGGGGGCTTTTGCCAATGCCCGGGAGAGTATTGCTAAAAGTCTGCCAGGCGTAGCAATTGCGGTTGCACTGGTTCCTCCACTCTGTGTTTCGGGCATAGGCATAGGCTGGCTGAATTTCGAGGTGTTTTATGGTGCCATGCTGTTATTTCTAACCAACTTGACTGGGATTATTCTGGCTGCGGGATTAACTTTTATGGCCATTGGATATGCGCCATTTTCGCGCGCCAAAAAAGGCATCGCATTATCTGCTTTTATGGTCGCAGTTATTTCAGTGCCACTAGTTTTATCTTTTGCTAATATGCAGCAAATAGAGGCTGTAAAAAAACAGCTGCTCAGCCAGGATTACACTATAGGAGGACAAAACCAGCAACTAAGCAATATTAAAGTGCGCTTGGTTCGCCCTCTAAAAATCAGCGCTGACCTGATCAGCACGCATATGCCAAATCCTCAGGAATTAGCCACCTTAGAAAAGCAACTTTCCGAGCAATTAGGCCAGGCTGTCACTATCGACCTTTCAGTACGCCTGGTGACAAAAAATTATTTTAGTCAAACTGGAAACTTTCTAGAACCCAGAAAATAAAAGGGGTTATCCCTCTCTAGTTAAGTTAACTGGCTAATTTATGACGATAAATAGTCGCCGAAATCACAGCTATAGGGGGTATCACTATATTTAACACGGGCACCATCAAAGCAAATAACACCATACCACCAAAACTTAAAGTGCCAATCCGTGCCATTTTAAGTAGCTGCCTTTGTTCAGCAAAGAGCGCACCTTCATTTTCTAAGGTATAGGCAAAATACTCCATGCTTATTCCCCATGCACCAAACACCCCCCATAAAACCGGTGCAATCAAGTTCACTCCAGGGATGATTGAAATAATCACAATAGGAATAGCGCGACTTATTAAATAGACTATGCGTTTTAATTCTGAGCCTAACACGGAAAATACAGCTTGCTCTTGAATCTCCCCTGCCTGATCATTCAGGATATGCTGCGTTTTAGCTGCCAAACCGCCATAAAAAGGCGATGCGATTAAATTAGCCATTAAGGTGAAAGTAAAAAAACCAGCCACAAAAAAGCCGATAAAAAACAAGGGGTATATTAACCAGTCTAACCACTGCAACCAGGCAGGTATAAATTGAGCTATTAACACACCAACATAGTGATAACCCAGATACAGCATACTGGAAAACAATATTAAATTTACTGCAATGGGTATCAATACATATTTTCTTAATTTCTTATGCCCCAGTAAAGGCACACCTTGCGCTAGACTTTGAACGGCTAGCAAAGGGTTAGCCCCTGCTTTTTTATTAAATACTATATTCATTTCTTAGCTCTCTAACACCTTGTTCAAATGGATTAAACACCACACCGCACTCGGTAACTATAACACTGATTAATTCTGCTGGAGTGACGTCAAATACTGGATTCCATGCATTGATCAGTCCATCTTCCTGAACATAACAATCCGGTAAAAACTCACTGGCAGCACGCTGTTCTATTTCTATCTGACTACCGTTATCCATCGTAAAATCTATAGTTGATACAGGTGCAACAACCATCACTTTTACGCCATGATGCTTTGCCAGAACTGCGAGCGAATAGGTACCAATCTTATTGGCGACATCGCCATTGGCGGCAATACGGTCCGCGCCGACTATAATCCAGTCAATTTTACCGCTTTGCATCAGCATCGCGGCGGCAGAGTCAGCAATCAATGTTGTCGGGATATTATCTGCAGCCAGCTCCCACACGGTTAAACGCGCCCCTTGTAGCCAGGGCCGTGTTTCTCCCGCATAGACTGCGCGCTTTTGCCGCTGTTGTGCGCTACGAATAACTCCCAAAGCAGTACCATAGCCCCCTGTCGCCAGGGCCCCGGCATTACAATGCGTTAATAAGCCCTGAGCATCACCGAGAATATCTGCGCCCATCTCACCCATTTTTTGATTAGCCGCAATATCCTGCTGGTGAATTTCTACCGCTTTGTGAATCATTGCATTCACAGGAGAATCCGATACAACTGCCAATGCTTCCCGCATAACAGCAAGCGCCCAGAATAAGTTGACTGCTGTCGGTCGGGATGCTGCCAGTATTTCCATATCTGCATATACTCTTTGCTGCCATGCTGTATTATCTAACTTAAAATGCTGTTGCACCGATAATGCCACCGCATACGCGGCTGCTATACCTATCGCTGGCGCACCACGCACGCGCATAGTTTTAATAGCCTCCGCAACCTCGGGAGCGGTATTAAAAATATCGTAATGCACCTGTTCCGGTAATAGACGCTGGTCTAATACTGATAATTGCCGATCCTGCCAGCGCAATGCATGGACATTGAGTTTATTTGGGGGACTACTCATTAACACGTATACTCTTTAAGTTATTGTAAATTAACTCGACCCACTTACTTTACTATGCAAGTTGACACCCTTATTAAGGCTCGCTGGATTATACCTGTAGAACCTCACAAAGTAATACTAGAACATCATGCTTTAGTGATTCATGAAGGCAATATACTGGATATATTGCCACAACAACAGGCGCAGGAAAAATACCAGGCACTGCAAACCGAAACTCTGGATACTCATGCCCTTATTCCTGGTTTTATCAATGCTCACACCCACGTTGCTATGAGCTTGTTTAGAGGTATTGCTGATGATTTTCCATTGATGGACTGGCTGGAAAAACATATCTGGCCATTAGAAAAAAAATGGGCAAACGCAGAGTTTGTGCGTGATGGTACCGACCTTGCCATAGCTGAAATGCTGCGTGGTGGCACGACCTGTTTTAATGATATGTACTTTTTTCCTGAAGTCACCGCTCATCAAGCTATCCAGCATGGGATACGCGCCAACATCGGGCTTATCATGATTGATTTCCCGACGGCCTGGGCAGATGGGCCTGAACAATATATCGAAAAAGGCCTGGCACTGCATGATAAACTGCGTCACGAACCCTTAATACGCACACCTTTTGCCCCCCATGCACCGTACACTGTTGCTGATGAACCTTTGCGCCAGATCAGCACTCTCGCAGCCGAACTGAATCTGCCGATTCATATGCATGTGCATGAAACGCTGCATGAAGTCAGCCAGGGTCAACGCCCTCTAAAACGCCTGCATGATTTAGGCATAATCAACCCTGCTTTTATTGCCGTGCATATGACTCAATTAAGCACCGGCGAAATCAATAAATTTGCCCAGTCGGGTGCGCATATTGTGCATTGCCCTGAATCCAATCTAAAACTGGCTAGCGGCTTCTGCCCAGTACAAAAATGTCTGGACGCAGGGATTAATGTCGCTCTGGGCACAGATGGCGCAGCGAGTAATAACGACCTGGATATGCTTGGAGAAATGCGTACCGCAGCATTATTAGCCAAAGGGGTGGCTCAGGATGCCAGTGCCGTTAATGCAGCAACTGCGCTACGCATGGCGACTTTAAACGGTGCCAAAGCGCTGGGTATTGATGATGTCACCGGTTCTTTAACGATAGGTAAGGCAGCGGATATCTGCGCCATCGACCTGTCTGATATAGAAACCCAACCACTCTATAATGCGACGACTCAAATTGTCTATTCAGCCTCACGTAACCAGGTCAGTGATGTTTGGGTAGCAGGTAAGCGCTGCTTAAAAAACAGACAGCTAACAACATTAAACTTAGCGGATTTAAAAAGCAAAATAGCAGAGTGGCAACAGAAGCTTTCAGCACCGTTAGAATAAAACCAGGACACTTTTCAATCATTGCTAATATAATTTTCGCTGCTAACTAAGATTAAGAACAAGATTTATGCTTAGAAACTCTATCATTTGCTTATTATTCATACTGCCAAATATTGCGTTTTCAAGCAGTGCTCGCTGCAGCGACATACCCTTATCTAACTTTCTTATGCATGAAGATAATGTCATAGTCAGTTTTACAGTAACCGACTGTCAATTGTCACAACAGGCAGGCACCCACTTTATTAAGATAGAGATCACAACAGCGTTTTATTCAACAAAACTTAACAACAGCCGCTTAAAGATAGAAACCTAAAATGGTTTGGGGCCTGCACTCAGCGTATTTAGCAAAAATGTTGAGTGGCTGACTGTGTTGGCAAAATATAACAACACTTATATTCCCCCTATATCTGCCCGCTATTGTCGCTAAAAAGCCATGTAATACGTTTAAACAACTTTCAAATAACTGGGCGTTAGCCGTAAAATTAAACGTCATACACCTCATTGTAAGGACAAAAAATTGACTTGGAAAACCCATGATAAAATAGATTACCTTAAGTAAGCTTATAGGTTTCAGTCAGTTAAACAAAGCTAACATTCAGGTTGCCATAGATAATTTGCATAGTGGGACAGTTTCTCTATCTAATCCTGAACCTAAAAATATATTTCCTAAACCCTGCAAGCCCTTATTTTAATCTTATCTTTTTTTACTGTCCTTATGCGCCAGTGCCGATGATTCAGTTTTTTAAAGCCTTCTTAGTGCAATTTAAAATTGTTCGCGATGTCCGCTAATAGCAAAACATATTAGGTTAAATTTTTGTCATTTTACCGAGTACTGTTCCATCAGTTTATTTTGCACACGAAAAACATCATCTTCAGGTACACACTGCACATAACTACCATCACTTTGCATAAGCCAGGCCTGGGAATTATCTTGTAAATAACAGTCCAGATCATCTAAAATTCGCTGTTTTAAGCGTTTACTTTCAATAGGAAAACCAACCTCTACCCGCCTAAACATATTACGGCTCATTAAGTCCGCACTGGATGCATAAACCTCTTGATTTCCGCCATTTTCAAACATATACACCCGGGTATGTTCTAGGTAACGACCAATGATCGAACGTACTTCAATATTATCGGAAACACCTTTGATACCTGGCTTTAATGAGCAGACCCCGCGCACAATCAGCTTCACTTCAACACCTGCCTGGGATGCTCTATAGAGTGCTTGCATCGCTTTGCTTTCGACCACTGAATTGACTTTGAAAACAATTTTCGCGGCTTCGCCTTTTTTGGCAAAATCAATTTCCCGCTCAATTTTAGCAATCAGTCTCTTATGCAAGGTAAATGGCGATTGCAGTAATTTATTTAGCTTGGTGACTTTGCCTAGGCTGGTTAACTGGACAAATATCTTTCTTACATCTTCGCCAATTTCTTTGCTCGAGGAAAACAAGCCATAATCTGTATAGAACTGCGCCGTCTTCGGGTGATAGTTTCCTGTCCCTAAATGCACATAGTCCTTAAATTTCTTGCCTTCTTTGCGTACTACCAAGCACATTTTGGCATGTGTCTTGAAACCTACAACGCCATACACGACATTCACCGCCGCATCTTGCAATTTTTCCGCCAGGGTAATATTGGCTTTTTCATCAAAGCGAGCACGTAGTTCAATCACCACAGTCACTTCTTTCCCACCTCTTGCCGCTTTCAGCAAGGCGTTAATAATCGGCGAGTCGGAGCTGGTTCGGTACAAGGTCTGCTTAATCGCCAATACATCTGGGTCTACCGCCGCCTGACGTATAAATTCTACCACCGGAGAAAAAGACTCATAGGGGTGATGGAGCAATATATCCTGCTTTTTAATGGCCTCAAAGTAATTCTTATTCCTTGCCAGTTGTGCGGGTATCGAAGCTTTATAAGGTGTAAACTTTAAATCCGGACGCTCAACCAGCTCATAAATCTCTTGTACTCGACTCAGGTTCACCGGCCCATCTACTAAAAAAACCTGATCATCAGTAATACCAAAGCGCGCAGCTAAAAAGTTGACCGTGTCATCAACACACTTACCATCAATTTCCAGACGCACTTCGTCGCCATAGTTACGCATCGCTAATTCGCCTTCTACCGCGTTCAGTAAATCATCAATTGCATCATCATCAACATACAGATCACTATTGCGAGTAACTCGGAACTGGTGGCAATACTTGACCGTCATGCCATTAAATAGCTCATCAATAAAGGCATGAATAATCGAGGATAAAAATACAAAATCATGCTCACCGCCCCCTGTTTCCTCACTAGGTAAGGGAATAATTCTCGGTAAAGCTCTGGGCGCCTGTAAAATAGCACGGCCACTATTCCGGCCAAAGGCATCTTTGCCGGTTAAGGAAATAATAAAGTTTAAACTCTTATTTAATATGCGTGGAAATGGGTGCGCTGAATCCAGGCCAACGGGTGTTAATATGGGCTGCAACTCTTCATGAAAAAACTTCTTCAGCCATTGTCTTTGTTTATCAGTCCAATCATCCCGGCGAATAAAGCGAATATCTTGCTCCGCCAATTGAGGAATCATCAAGTCATGTAGAACCCGATATTGCTCACTGACTAATTCATGCGCTTTAACACTTATCGCTTGCAATTGTTCGTGTGCATTCAAACCATCGCACGCCGTTACATGGGGATCTATTTCTGCGATCTGAATGACGCTGGCAACCCTGACTTCATAAAATTCATCCAGATTAGAGCATGATATACATAAGTAATTTAAGCGTTCTAATAATGGAATATTCTCATCTTTTGCCTGCGCCAGCACACGATCATTAAACTCTAACAGACTAAGTTCTCTGTTGTAATATAAAGATGGCTCACTTAAATCAATATCCTCTAGCTCTTGTTTATTTTCAGCCATCGTTTTATTTACTCTTTTCTATTATCCTGGGAAATCGGTTATTTCTAGTTTCTAGGAATATTTAAGTTTAGTCTAATCCGCTCTGGGTATAAATCCTCGATTTCCTTGTAACCCGCCGGTATGAAGAGCAATTATTTTTTGCCCTGGCTTAAAATACCCTTTTCTTATTAAGTCATAAATTCCATACAGCATTTTACCAGTATACACAGGCTCTAATTTAATACTATGTGTGCACTCAAACTGGTGTATAAAAGATAGCAAGTCGGGGTTTATTTTTGCAAAACCACCAAAGTGGTATTGTAAATGAATAAACCAATCCGAATCATGAGAGTCTCTGGATTTCAAAAAGTTCTCCACCTCATCAATTAAAAAGCCAGCCCCCTTTAAAGCAGAAAAACCAAGCACGCGCCTGTTTTCATCAGCGGCTCCGATAAGCCCTGCCATAGTGGTTGCGGTCCCGCAGGGCACACACAACACATCATAGTCTAGCTCAATTTCATCAACTACCTCAGCAACGCCCTGTAATGCTAGATCTAAAGCACCTCCTTCAGGTAACCAATACTCTCCGTGCTGTATGTCAGGTAAGTCGTTATGTTGTTTGTAGGTTCGAAGCTGACGATATTCACTACGCGAGACAAACTCTAAGTCCATCCCCCATTCCTGCATATCTTTTAAGCTTGGACTCAATACTTTGGGCCGTTCACCTCTGATTTTTCCTAGCGTTTTTATACCCAGATTGTTTCCGACATACGCCAGGGCATGTAAATGATTAGAATAAGCGCCACCCATGGAAATAATCTTCTGGGTATTTAAAGCTAAGGCGTGCTGCAGAATATATTGTAATTTACGCCATTTATTGCCCGAAATAACCGGGTGTAATAAATCATCGCGTTTTAGCCAAAGTTCTATCCCCTGCTCTTTTATAAATGGCTCTTCAATTTTTACTAATACTGACACAGCCATTTGTTGATTTAGTTCAATAAGCTGTTGAATCATTTTCCCCTTACTTACGTTAACCTAAAGAATAAGGTATCTGGAAACACACATCATCCATCCGTGCTGGTCTTTTTGTTTATCATAAGCACTGTAGAAATAGTTCCGTAGCCAGGCATGCGACTTTTACTACAGCACTGATGACAAACAAAAACCCTGCCCAAATATTGGATGGTTATTTAGTTCCAGGTGCCTAAAAGATATTAACATAGATAGAGCCAAGCTTGCTTAAGCACTGTATAAGAACCCTATCTCAGGCAAAAAAAAGCCCCCCCCTATACCTAATTGATATGGGGGAGCAAAATAAAGAGCACTTAGGACCTTCTTCGCGAGGAAGCATGTAAATTTTAAATCTAAATCATATTTATGCTTAAATCCAGCACTTGAATAAAGTCTATACATTGGTTAACGAGGGCCTTGCTGCAATATTACTTAAAACAGTTGCACTGGCAAACAATACCGTTGATATAATAAACTGACCTGAGATAAAGCCCCAAAGTCCGGCAATAAACAAAGTCGCTGTAGTTATGCCTTTATTAAGATTGGTCATGTAAATATCCTGTAAAATAAGCTCTGAAAAGTGCTATACATTTCACCTTTCATTTGCTAGCTATTTTACATGTGCTAAACAAAACAACAATACACCAGTTTTTGAACTAATTATTTTCAATATAGAAACAAAAGAAGCCCGCTATGTTAGAAGAAGAACTCAGCCTCACCCTGGAAGAAAAAACGACAGATGCCTACGAAAAACTTATCGACAATATGCCTTCGATAGGTATTATCAGTCGCAAGAAAAGGATTAAAGGCTATATAGAAATCACCGAAATTGCACAATACATGATTACTAGTGAAGAAATTACAGATGAAAGCGCATTCTATATTTTCTCTATTATGATGCGCAAATGCTCTAATTTTAACAAAGCCACGATAATGACCGCGCTTAGTCTAGAATCCATAGGGGAAGCCGTATTTTCACCGATAGGTTTAAAATTTATCATAGAAGTACGCCGCACGCTAAACTTACCTACTACGCAGCATAGCAATGATGAAGCTACAGTCATTGAGGAAAAATTGATTAATGATGGCGAAGACCAGCCTAATCTCCCGCCTGACACACAGCAACGGGATTAAAACTGGACTTCTCAATACAGCTCATAGATACTTAACTAATTACCGTGCACGAAATAATTTAAGCAACTGATTTGCCTCTTTATCCGTCTTCTGTGCTGCAGAAACAGTTACATAGCTAGCTATGCTGCTGTTTCTACGCCCCTGTATCAAGAACTGGGCAGGCTTTGAATGCGAATAACCCCTGCGCCAGATGCTCAACTTATTCCGTACGCGTTCCTAACCATACTTATAACACTCACTGGAGAAACAAAAATGGGATTTATGCAAGGCAAGCGCGTATTAATTGTTGGCTTAGCCAGCAATCGTTCAATTGCTTGGGGTATTGCGAAGGCAATGTACCGTGAGGGCGCTGAACTCGCCTTTACTTTTCAAAATGAAAAACTACAAGGCCGCGTCGAGAAAATGGCGGCAGAATGCGATTCTAATATTACCATTGAGTGCGATGTCAGCAGTGACGAGCAAATCGACAAGGTATTTACTGAATTAGGCAAGCAGTGGGATGGCCTGGATTGTATCGTACACTCCGTTGCCTTTGCACCAAGAGAAGCGCTAGACGGTGATTTTGTTGCCGCAACAACACGCGAAAACTTCAGAATTGCCCACGATATTAGCTCTTACAGCTTTACCGCTTTAGCCAGTGCAGGGCGAGAAATGATGGCGGGCCGAAATGGCTCATTACTAACGCTTAGCTATCTAGGCGCTGAACGTGCAATTCCGAACTATAATGTGATGGGGGTTGCCAAAGCGAGCCTGGAAGCAAACGTCCGCTATATGGCGGTTGCATTAGGTGCTGAAGGAATACGGGTGAATGCTGTGTCTGCAGGACCTATTAAAACATTAGCGTCGGCTGGCATTAACAACTTCAAGTCAATGCTAAGCAAAGCAGCTGACACTGCACCATTAAAGAAAAACGTGACTATCGATGAAGTCGGCAATGTCGCTGCTTTTCTTTGCTCTGATCTAGCTTCTGGTGTGACTGGCGAGATCACTTATGTAGACTGTGGTTACAATATTGCAGGGATTGCCGCTTCCTGAAAACTCATGTAGAGCGGGCTTCAATCCGCTACTTTGAATCGCAAATAGCGGACTAAACAAAGTCCGCTCTACACGTGTTTTATGTATTCTGCACTACAATATTAGGGAATTTACTACTATAATCCTTACTTTTCAGCGCTAATTTAGCAGCCATCTTGCGCGCAATTTCTTTGTAAATTTCAGTCGGTCTGCCATCTGGGTCAGAAACAACGGTTGGCCTGCCAGAATCGGCGAATTCGCGTATGTGTATATCTAAAGGCAGAGATCCTAATAATTCAATATTATTTTTCTCAGCCATTGCCATTCCTCCCCCCGAGCCAAAAATAGCTTCCTCATGACCACATTCGCTACAAATATGCATACTCATATTTTCTACAATGCCTAATACAGGCACATTCACTTTTTCAAACATACCCAAGCCACGCTGAGCATCGATCAAGGCAATATCCTGAGGAGTAGTCACGATTACAGCGCCGCTGACCGGAATTTGCTGTGACAGTGTTAACTGGATATCGCCTGTGCCCGGTGGTAAATCAACAATCAGATAATCTACATCTGACCAGTTTGTATCATTTAATAACTGCTGTAGGGCGTTAGTTACCATAGGTCCCCGCCATATCATCGGCTGATCAGGCTCGATTAAATAACCTATGGAGATCGTCTGAATACCATAGGATACTTTAGGCATCATGGTCTTATTATCCGGGCTATCAGGATAGCCCGATAAACCGAGCATGGTCGGAATACTGGGTCCATAAATATCAGCATCTAGAATTCCTACACTGGCTCCTTCTGCTGCTAAGGCTAAGGCCAGATTAACCGAAGTAGTTGACTTACCTACCCCCCCTTTCCCCGAAGCTACAGCGATAATATTTTTGATATTATTAATCGGTTTGAGTGAGTTTTGTACACCATGAGCAACGATATTAACGCTAATATGAACGTCAACAGAACTGACACCCTCCAGCGCTTTTATCTGTTCGGTAATTTGTTGCTTGAAGCCAGCAATAAAACTTTTTGCCGGATAGCCTAATTCAATATCAACTTGCACACGTCCATCTTGCACAGTTATTGACTTTACTGACTGCGCACTGACTAAATCGGTTGCTAAATTAGGGTCTATAATATTTTTTAAGAGGTTTTCTATATCTGCTTTTTCAATCATCGACATTTTAGCTACTCCATAGCAGCAGTGTTAAAATAAGTTAATATCCAAGTATTTTACTTGGTTATTGCCTAACTTTCTAGTTTCCTATTCAAAACCAGATTTCTGGTCAGAATAATATAGTATTTTGTGCCATAATAGTGAGTTATTTTAGCCGCCCATCCCAAGCAGACTTTAATCTTTATGTCAGATCGTAAAATTCTCATTACCAGCGCACTGCCTTATGCTAATGGCCCTATCCATCTTGGCCATTTAGTTGAATATATACAAACTGACATTTGGTCTCGCTTTCAAAAACAACGCGGTAACCAATGCTATTATGTTTGTGCCGATGATACACATGGCACGCCTATTATGCTAAAAGCTGACCGTGAGGGAATTAAACCTGAAGATTTAATTGCCCAGGTAGGCCAGGAACATTTGTCTGACTTTAACGAGTTCAACATACAATTTGATAATTACCACAGCACGCATTCGGCAGAAAATAAACATTTTTCCAGCTTGATATATGAGCGCCTGCGTGACGAGGGTCATATTACTTCACGTAGCATCACCCAAGCATACGACCCGGTGAAGGAGATGTTTTTACCGGACCGGTTTATTAAAGGCGATTGCCCGAAATGTGATGCCAAAGAACAATATGGTGATAACTGTGAGGTGTGCGGAGCGACTTACTCCCACACAGAATTAAAAAATGCAATCTCTGCTGTTTCAGGCGAAAAACCGATAGAAAAAGACTCAGTACACTACTTTTTCAAGCTTGCTGATTTTAATGACATGTTACAAACATGGACTACGACTGAAGGCCATTTACAAACAGAAGTCAGCAATAAGCTTGCCGAGTGGCTGGAAGATGGATTGAAGGAATGGGATATTTCCCGCGATGCGCCTTATTTTGGATTCGAAATACCAGACGCACCCGGCAAATATTTTTATGTCTGGCTGGATGCTCCCATTGGCTATATGGCAAGTTTTAAAAACTTCTGCACCAAACAAAACCTGGACTTCGATGAGTTCTGGGCAAAAGATAGCAACACCGAGCTATATCATTTTATCGGCAAAGACATCATCTATTTTCATGCCTTATTCTGGCCAGCTATGCTTAACGGTGCAGGCTTTAGAACCCCGAGTGCGATCTTTGCTCATGGTTTCTTAACTGTTAATGGCGAAAAAATGTCTAAGTCACGCGGGACTTTTATTAAAGCCCGGACTTATTTAGACCACTTAAACCCTGAATATCTGCGTTACTATTTTGCGGCTAAGCTGAATGCTGGTGTCGACGATATTGACTTGAACTTTGAGGATTTTAGCCAACGGGTCAATTCTGATTTAGTAGGTAAGGTTGTTAATATTGCCAGCCGTTGTAGCGGCTTTATTAAAAAACGCTTTGACGGTCAATTATCTGCTCATTGCTCGGAGCCTGAATTATTCCAGCAATTTATAGTAGCAAATGAGGAAATAGCTGCTTTATATGAAGCTCGTGAATATGGTAAAGCGATGCGGGAAATCATGGCACTAGCAGATAAGGCCAATCAATATATTGATGAGAAAAAGCCCTGGCTGATCGCTAAAGAAGAGGGTAAAGATCAAGAGCTGCACGATATTTGCTCCATGGGTATTAACCTGTTTCGCTTACTAATTGCTTACTTAAAACCTGTACTTCCCCAGTTGGCCTTAGAAAGTGAAGATTTCTTAAATATTCCTGAGCAAGTTTGGCCAAGTGCGAGCGAACCTTTAACCAACCATATTATTAAGCCCTTTAAAGCATTAATGACGCGTATTGATGAGACTAAAGTTGCCGCTATTGTAGAAGAGTCTAAAGAAAACCTGGCAAAAATTAGCGAACTCGCTGTAAAAAAGTTTGAGCCTATCAGTGATGAAATCGAATTTGATGATTTTGCAAAAATTGATTTCCGCATCGCTAAAATCATTAAAGCCGAGCACGTTAAAGGTGCTGATAAATTATTACAGTTAACTGTCGATATAGGCGATGAAACTCGTAATGTATTTGCTGGAATAAAGTCAGCTTATAACCCCGAAGATTTACAAGGCAAATTAACCGTTGTTGTCGCTAACTTAAAACCCCGAAAGATGAAGTTTGGCATATCTGAAGGTATGGTGCTGGCGGCAGGACCTGGTGGCAAGGATTTATGGGTATTGCACCCTGATGATGGAGCCGTTGCCGGGATGCAGGTTAAATAATTCCCCAGAATAAAAGTGTAACTTGACAAGACTCAATACCAACAAGGCCTGTCGGGTTACTTCAGCTCAATCTCACTTGACAACCTAACCCAGCCTCACATTTATTTTAAGCAAAAAAAAGGCCTACAAAGTAGGCCTTTTTCTTAACAAGCGTAATAAATATTAAGCTTCTATTTCAGCAAGACGACCTGCTAATAACTCTTCTAAAACGACCAATGCTTTTTCGAAGCCCTGAATACCTTCAGTCAGTTTTTCAGTTGCCATAGGGTTTGCAGCATGCATTCTATCAAATGTTGCTTTATCAACATTGATTTCAGTTATATCCATACCTTGCGCTTTAGCAGCATCTAATTTAACTGGCAAGTTACCTTCAGTAGATTGTAATTCATCTAATAATCCTGGAGAGATTGTTAGTAAATCACAGCCTGCTAATTCAGTAATTTCACCAATATTACGAAAGCTTGCACCCATTACTTCAGTTGTAAAACCGAATTTTTTGTAATAGTTGAAAATTTCAGTCACAGAAACAACGCCTGGATCTTCAGCTGGCTGGTATGAATCACGACCACTATCTTTTTTGTACCAGTCAAGAATACGTCCGACAAAAGGAGAGATCAAAGTAATGCCATTTTCAGCACATGCGATTGCTTGATGTAAACCAAATACCAACGTTAAATTAGTATGGATACCTTCTTCTTCAAGTACTTTAGCAGCCTGAATTCCTTCCCATGTTGCAGCAACTTTAATCAGGATACGCTTACGGTCAACACCAGCAGTTTCATACTGTGCGATTAAATCACGACCTTTAGCAATCGTAGCATCAGTATCATAAGATAAACGCGCATCAACTTCAGTAGAAACACGACCAGGTACGATTTCTAGAATTTTTAACCCGAAAGATACAGCTAAACGGTCAAATGCTAATCCTGCTACTTCTTTTGTAGAAGCAGACGCACCTAATGTAGTACGTGCTGCGGTTAATGTGTCATCAACAATAGCCTGATATTGTGGCATTTGCGCTGCAGCGGTAATCAATGAAGGATTAGTCGTTGCATCACGCGGTGTAAATTTTTCAATTGCACCGATATCACCGGTGTCAGAAACAGCAACAGTTACTGCTTTAAGTTGGTCTAAATAATTAGCCATTGTAAGGTACCTTTATAGATTGTATTTAAATAAAATAAGTTATCACCCTTTACTGTGATAACTAATATTGATTAGATTGGAAAATCTGGGCATTTACGAAATCTATTGCGATTACATCCCGGATAACATACTCTTGATGAATGTTGTATTGTTTAAATAATGTAACTACTCAGCGTTTTTATATAAAAATAAAATGGCTGGAGGAGAGTAGGACGGGCAAAACGCAGCATACCAATTACAATTGTTTAGATGGGCACGTAAATTTTTCCCATCCTACTTAAATATCAAAGTATTACGATATTAAAATACGCTGAGTAGTTACAAAAAAATAAGCTAAACAACAGCGGCCAAAACACTAAGCCGGAGAAGATAAATCTGCTTTGCTTAATTGCACTGTAAATTAAGCAAAGCAGACTTGAATATATGACATCGCTTTGTATTGTAATTATTACTTTCGGCTTATGGGCTAAAAGTAATAATTACAAAGCGAATTTATCCCGTAAGAACTACACGATAAATTGTTTAGGCAACTAGCTGTTTTTCTGCAACGGCTTGTTTAGCAATATACTTTGCAACGCTACTGGTCAAAATTGTAGGCCTGCTTTCTAAGTATTTAGTCACACTTGATGGTGGAATAATAACAACTTCAGGCTTATTTTTATCGGCTAGAGATTTATTAATCACATATCTATCAACACTGCTTACTTGAGCATCTGCACGGTTAAATAAATATCGTGCAACACCTGTTAAAACAGGCTTATTCTCAACCACAGTTGATAAATATTTAGCTACGCCGGTAAGAGCCACCTTTGCTTCTTGAGCATCTCTTATGACTTGTTCCTGATGCTCAACATATCTGGCCACACCACTTAATTCTTCATTTTCTGCACTCATCAAGCTCTCCTCTATTTTTCTTAGTTCTATTGCTTCATTGATACGGGCATTTATCACGTCCTTCTCAGCACTAGTTAACTCTATCGAGTTAGCATTGTGAGTACTGATATACTCAGCAACACCACTTACTTTTTTTGTGTAACTACCTTGCCCAACAGGCTTATCGCCTTGAGTTTGTATATACTTAGCTACACCTGTTAAACCCTCATCTGAAGATGAGGATATTTCATCACGATAGATATTTTGACTAGTTTGTTTACTGGAAAAAATACCAGATAAAAATCCCATTCAATTACCCTCGCTTTTGGTTACGCATATATTTTTCTACACCCGTTACATTTTCAGAAGCTGCTTTTTTTGCGGCTACAACTCTTCTTGCAACATACTTTGCAACACCCGACTTAGGTGCAGTCTGGTTTGCTTCTAAATATTTATCAACACTAGAAAGTTTAGGTACTTTATTCTGTAGGTATTTAGCTACGCCACTTACACCATCAGCATTACGAAAACCTCCAGAATTTGTCTGTCTTCTAACGCCAGCAGTCTTTTTAGGCTTAGCAGACCCATTAGCTTGTTTACTATAAAGAAAACCTGCAACGCCTAAAACAACGATAGCAAACAATGGATTCATTGATGAATCTTCACCACTCGCAGTTTCTGCACTACTTTCTGTTACTGCTGCAGTAGCAGTCGATTTTCTTGTAGAAGCCGATTTATTAGCTCCTGATCCAGTCTTATGTTTGTAATCTTCATCGATATACAATACTTCTGGCTGAAAAGTCGCTGCAGGATAACTTGCATCTGGCTTTGCTTTGTTACTGCTCGAAGAGCTTGCAGAACTAGATGATCCTGAACTTTGATGCTGATAGCTTTCATCGTGATAAACAATTTTGGGTTGAAAATCAGACGCGGGGTATATAGTCTCTGCTGTCACGAAAGGACTAGCTAATAACAAGGCAGCAAATATGCCTTTTTGTACATTATTTTTTTTCACGCAATTCACCTATAGGTAGTAAGAATCGAATAAGCCACAGACTGAGTATAACTAATCCTTGGCTATTCGTAAACTTGGAACTGTATCTTAACTTTAGACTATACTACTTCTTTTACAGTCTTAACTACATTATCAACTGTGAAGCCAAAATGTTCCATCAATACACCACCTGGCGCAGACTCACCAAATGTATCGATGCCAACAACAGCGCCATCTAAACCAACATACTTACGCCAGAAATCAGTCACACCAGCTTCAATAGCAATACGTTTTACGCCTGGCGTTAATACGCTATCTTTATAAGCCTGATCTTGGCGATCAAACACATTAGTCGATGGCATAGAAACAACGCGTACATTGATGCCTTCAACAGCTAATACTTCTTGTGCTTTAGCAGCTAAATCAAGCTCAGAACCTGTGCCTATAATGATAGCTACAGCACTGCCTTTAGCTTCTGATAACACATAGCCACCTTTGCGTATTGCAGCAAAATCTGCCGTATCATGTTTACGCCCAGGAATTCCCTGACGACTAAGCACTAAGCTAGAAGGTCCATCCATACGCTCAACAGCAGCAATCCAGGCAACAGCAACCTCTGTAGAATCAGCAGGACGCCAGACATCCATATTAGGGACGTAACGCATTGCCGATGTATTTTCAATAGGCTGATGAGTAGGACCGTCTTCACCCTGACCGATAGAGTCATGAGTTAATACAGCAATCGTACGAATTTTCATCAATGCAGCCATGCGGAACGCACTTTTTGCATAATCAGAGAACATATGAAATGTGCCGCCGAATGGAATTAATCCACCGTGTAATGACATGCCGTTCATGATTGCGTACATACCAAATTCACGTACACCATAAGAGATGTAATTACCTGGCTTTTTACCATCAACATGCGTGAAACTATCGCAACTAGTTAAGTTAGAACCTGTTAAATCTGCAGAACCACCCAAAAACTCAGGTAATAAAGGAGCTAATGCTGCGATTGTTTTTTGTGAAGCCTGACGTGAAGCTAAGTTAGCCGCAGCGTCATTAGTTTCAGCAATTATTGCATCGGTTGCTGCTTTCCAGTTAGCCGGTAAGTCACCCGCCATACGCCGTGTAAATTCTGCCGCTTCTGCAGGAAAGTCTTTAGCATAGGCTGCAAATTTTGCATCCCAGCTTTTTTCAGCTACTGCACCTTTTGCCTTGCCATCCCAACCTGTATAAACATTTGCAGGAATTTCGAACGGAGCCGACTCCCAGCCTAACTCTTTACGTGTTAATGCAACTTCTTCATCACCCAAAGCCGCACCATGACAAGCATGGCTACCGCTTTTATTAGGTGAACCAAAACCGATAATTGTTTTACAGCAAATTAATGAAGGCTTATCTGTTACTTTTTTAGATTCTTCAATGGCTGCATTAATTGCGTCAGCATCATGACCATCAACTGAGATTACATGCCACTGATAAGCTTCGAAACGCTTAACCGTATCATCTGTGTACCAGGCATCAATATGCCCATCAATTGAGATGTTATTGTCATCCCAAAAAGCAATTAACTTACCTAATCCCCATGTACCAGCTAAAGAACAAGCTTCATGAGAAACGCCTTCCATCAAACAACCATCACCTAAAAATACATAAGTGTTATGGTCTACGATGTCATGCCCTGGCTTATTGAATTCGTTTGCCATTAGCTTTTCAGCCATTGCGAAACCAACTCCATTGCTGATGCCTTGGCCTAGAGGACCTGTGGTTGTTTCAATACCAGGTGCATATCCATACTCAGGGTGACCCGCACATTGTGAGTGTAGTTGACGAAATGATTTTAATTGGTCCATTGGCAGGTTGTAACCTGTCAGATGTAACAACGAATAAATCAACATTGAGCCGTGACCATTGGATAAAACAAAACGGTCACGATCTGCCCATTCAGGGTTCGTCGGGTTATGTTGCATATGGTCATTCCACAATACTTCGGCTATATCAGCCATACCCATTGGTGCACCAGGATGACCTGATTTTGCTTTTTGAACAGCATCCATGCTTAAAGCGCGTATGGCGTTCGCAAGTTCTCTACGCGAAGACATATAGTTCTCCAGAGTTTTATAAATTATTAAACGAAAAATAGACATGAGTTTTCGTCATGTCTATTTGTGTGATTCTCGCTAGCAGTAAAAAAAACGAGCGGCAAAAGCCACTCGTTTATTGTGCTATTCCATGTTGGCGTGCCTTTCTCTCATTTTTTCTTCTAGAATTTCTTTTTTCCAGATAATATGCGAGACAACAGATTCCAAGAAGCATAAGGTAGATAGCTCAAAAACGGTCCCCATCGGCATGCCCTTCACTGTTTTATACAGATCTTGCTTACCAATTTGGAACACACCATCAGCTAGATCACCAATGGTTGATTCCGCTTTTGAACAAATCAGGACAATTTTTGCACCCACGCTTTTTGCTTTATTAGTAAATGCAACTAATTGCTCTGTTTCCCCTGAGCCAGAGATGATGATTAACAAATCACCTTCTTTAATGCTGGGAGTAACAATTTCGCCTACCATACTAACGTCGTAGCCACTGTGCATTAATCGCATACCCAGAAAGTTCCCGACTAGTTTGGAACGACCGGCGCCTGAGATAAATATCCGCCTAGCACCGTCAAACATCTCTGTCATTTGTTCTGCGTACGAAAGATCAGTTGCATCAAGAATCTCTGAAATCTTATTGATGACCAAGTTTTGATGGTCTTGTTGCCACATAGTGTTGCTCCGCTTTATGCTGCGTCTACTAATTCACGTAGTTCACGAGCAGAATCAGCAGGAGAATCTGCTCCGTAGATAGCTGCACCAACAACGATGATATCTGCGCCTGCGCGAACTACATCTTGAATTGTAGATGCGTTAATACCACCAGCAACAGAAACACGAACGTTTAAACCTAGGTTAGCAATCATTGCTAAATCATCAAAAGGTGTGTCGCCAGCTGCCTGAGCGTCAAGTCCAGTGTGTACGCCAACGATTTGTGCGCCTGCTTCTGCACATGCTTGTGCACATGCGGCTTTGTCGCCTACGTTGATTAAGTCAATTTGCGCTTCTGCACCAGTAGCATTTGCTGCGCTCACTACACCAGCACAAGTTGCTAAACCTGAAACACCTAGAACAGTACATATGTCTGCGCCTGCCCCATAGAAAGGAGCGGCTTCATATGCACCAGCATCCATTGTTTTTAGGTCAACTAGTAGTAAATGATTTGGGAATCTAGCTCTTAGTTCTTTTACTAAGTTGATACCATTGTGTTTGATACATGGTGTACCGATTTCGAAGATATCAACAGAATCTGCAACTTGCTCAGCAAGTGCTACAGTTGCGTCGAAATCTAAAGAATCTAATGCCATCTGAATTAATGGTGTTGCCATGTTATGTACTCCAATTTAGTTATAATTTTGTTACGTATTTTTATTTTTTATGCGAACAAGACTTTAAATCAGAAAGCAGTCTAATGTCAAATTCTAAAACCTGCATTAAAGCGTCAACTGACTTCCATTTACTCTATTCGCACCCCTTTTTAAGCTTTGCTTAAGCTATTTACCCACTGTTTCAATTTATTCTTCTTGTTTATAAACAGTTAGTCACAATATTTATCTCATGATAAATATTGAAATATTTTATAAAAAATTCAGCATTTGAAGAAACTTTCCATTTTCTTCAATTATTTTCGTTAGCGTAATCTATATATTCAAAAACGGTGACCACTTTTTTCACGCCTGAAACTTTTTGCGCTGCTTTTGCAGCTGCATCCCCTTCTTCTTCATGTACAAGCCCCATCAGAAAAACCGTTTTATTTTCGCTAACAACCTTAACCCGGGTTGCGTCAAAGCCTGGTTTATCCTTTATTTCAGCTATCGCATCCTTGGCCTTAATAGTCAATAAAAAATCCTCACTACGTGATTGCAGTGTCGATAGAGGACCTACTAAAATTTCGTTATGAACTAATTTTACCCCAGAAATAATCCTAACATTAGCAATTATTATTTCGCGTATATCTTCTGTTTCTGCTTCACCGGTAAGTAACAGTTTACCATTATAAGAGGTAATATTAAAGTGTGATTTATCTTTTATCTCATCCAGACCATGCAACTCTATAATAGCACTGTCTTCGATTTTCTCATCCAGAGTAATGGCAGCACTATCACGCCTATCATGCAAAAAGGAAAGCCCGGTCAATTCCGCCAGACCTTGACCCACACTGCTACAAGCACTGAGCGTTATGATATAAATAAGTAACAAACTTTGTTTCATATTGATGAATTACCAAAAAGTTGACTGTCTACTAACTCACACAAACAATGAGTAATTAAAAGATGTCCCTCATGAATTCTTTGCGCAGACTGACTTGGCACACTGACGCAAACATCCGCTTCATGCAATAGCGCAGGCAATGTTGTCTCATTTTCTCCAACCAGCAAAATAACCGGTATTTGCTTATCATGAGCAGCATTGATTAACTTTACCAGATTAACAGCGCTACCCTCGATACTAAAAATCAGCAACACATCGCCGGCCTGCCCTAATGCACGTAATTGCTTGGCAAAAATATCATCATAATGCTGAGTATTTGCAATGGAAGTAATCATTTGAACATCATTTACCAATGATATAGCTGGTAAAGAAGGGCGCGCACGCTCATAGCCATTGATCATAATAGCAGTAAAATATTGCACGCTAGAGACAGAAGCCGCGTTACCACAACTTAAAATCTTCTTATCTGCCAGTAGTGTATGCACTATTTGTTGTACAGCAAACTCGATATCATCAATTAACTCATTCGCAATCAATTGTTGCGTATGAATACTTTCCATAACCTGCTGCTCGATATTATTTTTCAAACTCATACTCTTAAAATGCGCTTTTAATCCACTCAGGTGGAATATCTCCGGTTATCGCTAATACATCAAAACGGATTGACTGATTTATTTTATAGGTCATTATATAGTGTTTAGTTGCCGCGACAATACGCGCCCGTTTATTTGCCGTGATACTTTCTACTGCACTACCATAACGCGCATTTTTTCTATAGCGCACTTCTACGATAATTAATGTATTGTGCTCCTGCATTAGCAAATCCAGCTCACCCCAGCGACACCTATAGTTACGCGTCACTAGCTGCAATCCTTGATCAAGAAGGAAATCCAAAGCCAGGTCTTCGTATTGCTTGCCGCGCTGCGTAGCACTCACGCCCTTTCCTGTCATTTTATAAGGTGTTTCGCGAGAAAATATCTCTGTTTTGAATTCCCTTTTCCGGCTCCTCAGCCATTTGAATGAGAGTCGCCTCTCCATTCTTAAATTTGGCGCATACCAACTGTCGCGCAATACGATTATACTCATTCAGCAGTAAATCACCTGTTGCGCCATAATACGGTATCGTTGCCAGATCATTAATATTAGCTACCACAGCATAAGCATCGATACCAAAAGCAATCAGGCTTAAATATCTTTGTGGAAACTGCTCTCGAATATCTTGCAGAGATGACATACTTAAATCTCCCTGATAGGATTCTTCAAATAACCAGGGAATAGTACAGAAACTGATACCTTCTAGGTCCATGTCTTTATTCTTATCCGCGTAACCCGAATAGACTTTTGCCAAACCATACACAGCAACGGATCCAGCACGATTATGATAAAAATGTGGATTAATTAAGCGCGCATTTTTATCACTAGCGGCTAGGAAAATTACATCAATATCCTGCCTCCGCCTAGGCTGGTACTCGACTATACCAATGACTTTCTGTAATTGCTGAAACCTTGCTCGACTCTCATTAACACTCAACATATCTCTTACCGGAAAGCTATAATCCTTCGCTTTCTGATCAAAGGTTTGCACTTGCAAAATATTGCCACCCGAAGCCTCCCATGCATGCTGCAAATACTGACTCATCCGCTGACCATCTGTTGTACGCGGAGCAAGAATAATTGCATTCTTATGCCCGGCCAAACCAGCCTGTTGTACAGCCTGCTGCACTTCATCGATGGGGCTTAACGCAAACTGATACAAATTTGATTTTACCAGCCCTTCTACATAATTCAGCGCTATAACAGGCACACTTAAGTCATTGCGCTCTGCCAGTTCTTTAATATATTTTTTATTCAGTGGGCCTATAACCAACTGCGCACCGTCAGCAACTGCCTTTCGATATATTGTTGAAATATGCGCTTGCTGCGTATCATAAAAGCGAACATCAGGTCTAGATCCGGCATGTTCTTGCCGGTTATAAGCCGCAACAAACCCTGCTTTTATTGCGGCAGCATAAGAGCCATAAGGACCAGATTCTGGCAAAAACACTGCTATCATGCTGATATTAGACAATTTAAAACCAGACACCAGAAAATACCCGGAAGAAATAAGTGTTTGCCCTGGATGCTCGGGGTATTGGCTTGCCCAACCATTGAAAGCTTGCTGCCGCTCCCCCCCGCTCGGATAAGTCCGCCTAGTTTCTTCTAATGCTAACCATCCAGAATAAACAATGGATGTTTGCGGCTCCTGAAGCTGCTGCTCTAGCGTTTGCTCTGACATTAAGCTTAACAGCTCTAAAATTGCGCCATTATTACTCTGCTTTTTCTGCTCTGAGTGTAAATATAAATCCAGCTTAATTCTTGCATACACACTATTAACAAACTCTCCGGCTAGTGCGTATGCAAAAGCGCTCATTTCATAATACTGCGCTTTTTCAGAACGCCCCAGAGAAGACACTGAAACACCTTTCAAGTGGCCTAAAGCCAACTCAGCATTCGCTGAATTTAAATCTAATTGTGCATACATTAGATTTAGTTGATTACTCTGTTTGCCGGTTAATTTTTCTACAACTATTAAATTCAGGTTCTTTCTTGCCTGATCATCCCGCGGTATTTTTAAAAATGCCTGCGCAGCCTTTAAGCGTAAAATATCCTGTCGTGCTGACGGTTGCTGCGCAAGACGCTGATAGAAAAGAGCAGCATCGCCATAGTGATCCCGCTCAAATAACTTTCCGGCCTTGCGCTCCTCAGCGCCTGCCATACTTGCAGTAGACCCATACCAATCATTCTGTAAAGCACAGCCAGACATTATCAGCAAGACGCTGAGCAAGGATAATTTTATAATATCCTGACTTTTAAGCATTAGCTTTGTATAATATTCCATAAATACTACATTCAGTTACATTCGGTAAAAAATCTTTATTCAGTCTCGATTGCTCGAAGTATACTATTAAGCCACCACTTTCACTTCAGGACTCTAATATGCCTAACCAGCATGGCAAATTATATGTTGTTGCAACCCCAATCGGCAATTTAGCTGATTTTAGTAACCGGGCTATCGAAAC
>Ga0233440_1000302_pt1 | contig 62155 bp, 62 predicted proteins | sample SI_123_September_5_FD_182791 | JGI IMG/M metagenome (GOLD analysis project Ga0233440, IMG submission 182791) | Seawater microbial communities from Saanich Inlet, British Columbia, Canada - SI_123_September2016_120_MG | ecosystem: Environmental > Aquatic > Marine > Inlet | place: Canada: British... | reverse complement strand
CAAAAATTTTATTATTCCTGTCTACATGTAAACCGGTAGGAAGGTAAAATCCATCCGCTTCTACACTTGCTCGACCAACTGCCAATAACAACTTCCCAGCCTGATCAAGAATTTGAAAATTATTAAATGCTGCATCCACAGCATAAACATGCCCTTCAGTATCCAGACCTATGCCTTTCAAGCGACTAAAATCTCCCGGTCTATTACCATTCACACCAAAGGTATCAACAAAAGTACCATCCATTTTAAATACCTGCACACGAAAGTTCATGCTATCGGCAACAAATAATAAGCTGTTTTCCTTGTTTAGAGAGATATTAGTCGGAAAATTAAATTTCCCTGGTTCATTGCCTTTCTCACCGATTGTAAATTGAATTTTACCCTGATTGTCAAAGACCAAAATCTGGTTTTTCTTAGCATCTGCCACGAAGAGTTGCTGAGTAGTATCGTTGAATGCCAGGCCAGAAGGAATTACCAATACGTCCTTGCCTCCAAAGGCATTCAGGTAATTTCCATCCTTATCGAAAACAACTATTCGTTTATCATAAGTATCACTGACATAAACATTTCCTTGTGTGTCGGAAGTTATGCCCAGAGCCTTGGTTAATAAACCGGAGCCGGATTTCCCCCAATGGGACACTGTGTTTTGTATAAGATCAAATACAACAAGACCTGAATTACCGGTATCGGTAACAAATACTTTGCCGTTAGAGTTACTGTGAACCCCATAAGGTGAAGTTAATACATTGTTACTATCTTCCTTTTTTTTACCTAGTAATATATCACTAACGCTAAGCTTTTGAACTTCATCACCAATTTCACTGGTCTTCAAACTACCTAGATATCGAATTCGAGCTTGTTCGGGTGGTGCTGGCCACACAGACTGTACAGATGGTTTCTGTTTTAGTTCTGCTTTTTCGAAAACGGCCCCTTTTCCGGCACAACCGGAAGCCAGTATTAAGATAGAAATAGCGCTGATTATACCAATCAGCTGACTGCTAATTTTTTCATTCATAATTTACCAATCTCCTAAATCCAGAAAAAGAAGTATTTTATATTCTTTATGTTTTTACAGTATTGGGAATATAATACCAAAATTTAATTGATATACAATTTGCCACAGATACCCCTTCTGATGCAAACTTGATTTAGTAAACAGTAATCAAATAAATTACTGCTACCTAAACGACTCCACTCCAAAATTAAAATAAAGAGACAAATCCATGATCATTAAATTGACAACCGTATTGAGTTCTATCCTGCTACTTTTTGTTTCAACTCTGGCATCAGCTCAGCCACTGTCCCAAGCCGGAAAAGTGTCCGAAATCATTAATGTAAAAGGTTACATCTATCTACGACTTGAAGAGCCGGCTATCTGGATCGCAACTTCTCCCCTCGCCGTTTCTAAAGGGGACATAATCAATTATAGCGGTGGAATGGAAATGCGTGACTTTTATAGCAAAACTCTGAACAGATCTTTTAAATCCATTATTTTTGTGCAGAGCGTGTCTCTTGATGGCCAGAAATTAAACACTAATCCGCATGCTTTAGTTGATTCAAATTCTCATGGCATGGGCCAATCCGTCATTCCCAAGTCTGCTAAAATTAAACCACCAATATCATCAGAAATCATACAAATTAAAGATGGGAATAGCATTGCAGATCTTTATAGAAAATCTACCAGCCTTAAATCACAGCCTGTAAAACTACGTGCAAAAGTCATGAAGATTAGCCAGAACATTCAGGGCAAAAACTGGATTACCTTGCAGGATGGCACAGGAACAAAACCAGATAATAAATTACTGGCAACCTCTTCTGAAATTGTATCACCAGGAGATCTGGTGGTTGTCAGTGGTATTCTAAAAACTGATATTGATATTGGATCTGGTTACAAGTACAAAATTCTTCTCGAAAATGCAGCCTTCTCTACAGAATAAAAATAAACCTTTTATTCATTGATACTTAAATTATTACATCAAAAGTAAGTGTCTACGAATTAGTATTTGAATGGGAAGTGGGTCGTATCGTATCGAAGCCTTTCTGTTCAGCATCAATTATATCTGGCACATAAAAAAGCCCGCAGAAGCGGGCTTTTTTAATGTAAGGTTTTAACCCTACTGATTCTTCTCTTTATAGTTCGTAATAGCAGCTGCAATCGCATCCTCAGCAAGTACTGAACAATGTATTTTTACCGGTGGTAACGCCAGTTCTTCAGCAATCTGAGTATTTTTAATTTCTGCTGCTTCATCCAGAGTTTTACCTTTAACCCACTCAGTAACAAGCGAGCTTGAAGCGATAGCAGATCCACATCCGTAAGTTTTAAACTTGGCATCTTCAATGATACCGTCATCACTCACTTTGATTTGCAGTTTCATTACATCACCACAGGCAGGTGCTCCAACCATGCCGGTGCCAACATTATTATCTTCTTCAATTACACCGACGTTACGTGGATTTTCATAATGATCCAGTACTTTTTCACTATAAGCCATTTCGATTACCTCAATTATTTAGCGTTAATGGGCAACCCATTCAACAGAATTTATATCAACACCAGCTTTGTACATATCCCAAAGAGGTGAAAGTTCACGTAATTTAGTCACTGCTTTCTTAACCAGATCGATGGTGTAATCCACTTCTTCGATCGTGGTGTATCTACCTAAAGTAAAGCGAATAGAGCTGTGCGCAAGTTCATCATTTCGTCCTAGAGCTCTTAGTACATAAGAGGGTTCTAAACTGGCAGAAGTACAGGCGGAACCTGAAGAAACAGCCAGATCACGTAATGCCATGATTAATGATTCACCTTCAACAAAATTAAAACTGATATTCAAGTTACCAGCGATACGTTGCTCCATATCGCCATTCAAATAAACTTCTTCCATATCGTTCAGACCGTTATATAAACGATCCCGTAACATGCGAATACGCTCATTTTCTGTAGCCATTTCATCTTTGGCTATGCGGAAAGCTTCACCCATGCCAACAATCTGATGAGTTGCAAGAGTACCAGAACGTAGACCTCGTTCATGACCACCGCCGTGCATTTGAGCTTCCAGACGAATTCGAGGTTTACGTTGAACGTAAAGTACGCCAACGCCTTTAGGGCCGTAAATTTTATGACCAGAAAATGACATTAAATCTACTTTAAGCTCAGACAGATCAATATTCACTTTACCCGCTGATTGAGCCGCATCTACATGAAATATAATACCTTTTTCACGGCATAACTCGCCGATAGAAGCAATATCCTGAATTACACCGATTTCATTATTTACATGCATCACTGAGATCAGAATAGTGTCATCCCGGATGGCCGCTTTTAATTTTTCTATATCAACTAAACCCGTATCTTCAGGTTCAAGATAAGTCACTTCAAAACCTTCGCGCTCTAATTGACGAGTGGTATCAAGTACAGCTTTATGTTCAGTTTTAACCGTAATTAGGTGATTGCCCTTTTTCTTGTAAAAATGCGCAGCACCCTTAATAGCCAGATTGTCAGATTCGGTTGCGCCACTTGTCCAGATAATTTCACGGGGATCGGCATTTAATAAGTCAGCAACCTGCTTACGTGCGAGCTCAACAGCTTCTTCGGCTTTCCAGCCAAATTCATGACTTCGTGAAGCAGGGTTTCCAAATTGTCCTTCAATGGTCAAATACTCACACATCTTTTTAGCAACACGCTCATCCATCGGCGTAGTTGCACTGTAATCAAGATAAATGGGAAGTTTTACGTTACTCATAAATAATTCTCAAAATTAAAACAATAATTACTAGGCTGCTGAACGGCGATTTAAAAATCGACCATACTGAGCATCCTGTTTTTTAACTAATTCACTTATTTGGGGACGATTTACATATTGATCAAGTTTAATTTGACCTAAAAAATTATGTAAATCACAGGTTAAACCGTACCACAACTGATGAGTAATACATTTTTCACCATGGTTGCAGTCTCCATTACCACCACATTTTGTAAAATCCAGTTTTTCATCGACTGAATCTATAATATCAGCAACTGAAATTTCACTGGCTGATTTTGCAAGTCTATAACCACCACCTGGACCACGCACACCTTTAACCAGGCCATTATTACGTAGCTTGGAAAAAAGCTGTTCGAGATAAGAAAGGGAAATACCCTGGCATTGAGAAATATCGGCTAATGTAACTGGACCGACCTTTTCATGCAGCGCTATATCCATCATTGCTGTGACTGCATAACGACCTTTTGTTGATAGTTTCATACGCACCTCTTTAATTCCTGACTAATTTAGTCAGGAATTTATCTGAAGCAAATGTTTGCGTCAAGATATATTTATTAATAAAAAGGTGATTCAAATTTTTAATTGTTAAATTACAGATAGTTACAACAACTAGTTAGAATTTTATTTAAGATTAGCTAACTGCTTTACATTTGAAATAGGGTGGAAATAATGCCCCTGATAAATACAGTAACCCAGCCATTTATACAGGAAGCGGTTTAATTTCCATTTTTGCTGCAAATCTTTACCGCTATAAATACGATGATGTTTTCTATCCAGTCGATCCTGAACTTCAGCAATTCGTGCATCATGATAAATTCTTAGATGCATGTCTGGTTGATACACCGTTTTATTGTTTTGACGAAATTGATAAGTCAATCTCAACATGGTGGTATATTTACAGCGTTCGGTCACTGACAGGTATAAATCAAGATGACCGGTGGAAATAGAGATCATTTCATCTGCAATATTCAAATCTGGCGCTAGTTTTTTTAAGCGTAGATAATTATGCTCATATAAATCCATCAAGCCGGAAAATGACTTCGGTTTAATTATTTGACCGGTTTTGACTGATTCAAAATCAGCTAACATATTGCCTCTCTTCTCGTTGTAATAAAATCAGGTTTCGCCTGAAACTAGTATAATGATTCATATCATCAAAGCTATCCTTGAAAACTGTCAGGTTTTTCTGATCAGGTGACTCCCCTACTCTTAACATGACAAACCATCGAGTCATTCTTATAGAGATTTTCTGAACTGGATCGCTTGTTACTGCAAGTCGATCATGCAACATCAGTTGACCCGTAGAATGTCTGATTTCTAATGTTAAACCATCAGGCCATTGTCTGATGACAGAATACAAACTGAAATAGATACAGGTAAGTAGAATCGTTAGAAAGAGTGTAGGCAAAAACCACAGATCTGCCCTGTAAAAAAACAGGCTAGAATAAATGATCAGTATTAACGCAAGTTCAGTTTTAAAAATAAATCTGGAGTATCGAACCTTATAGAGCCGCACATCGGCGGATTTTATCGGCAATTTCATTAATATGCTGTTCCGTAGCTGAAACCTGACCCAATAGTAACTCGACTAATTCCTGGTCGGGGTATTCTAAAATTTCATAAAAATCTTCACGTTCCTTTTCGTCAAGATCTTTATATCCATGCTGTAAAAATTTCTGCAGGAAAACATCCAGTTCCAGCATGCCCCGGCGACATTGCCATTTTAAGGCAGAGAGAGTTGAATATTTTTCCATCTTACAGTTTATAACTTCTTTTGAACCATTCGTTCCTTGATTCTGCCTATCGCTTTAGTCGGGTTTAAATCTTTAGGACAAACCTGCACACAGTTCATGATGGTGTGGCAACGATAGAGCTTGTAGGCATCATCGAGTTGATCAAGACGTTCTACGGTCGCGGCATCTCGACTATCTTCAATAAATCGGGATGCCTGTAAAAGTGCAGCCGGACCCAGAAATTTATCAGGATTCCACCAGAAAGATGGGCAGGAAGTAGAACAACATCCACACAGAATGCATTCATATAATCCATCAAGTAACTCGCGTTGTTTTGGGGTTTGCAGCCTTTCAACTTCTGGCTCAGGTTCTAAACCAATCAAATAGGGCTTTACCGCACGATATTGTTTATAGAACTGCTCCATATCAATAATGAGATCACGAATAACCGGTAAACCCGGTAACGGACGAATTTCAACAGGATCTTTTAATTCTGACAATCTGGTAACGCATGCGAGGCGGTTTACACCATCAACATTCATGCCGTCAGATCCACACACACCTTCACGGCAGGACTTTCTAAAGCCTAAAGATGGATCCTGTTTTTTTAGTGTTAACAAAGCTTCCAGTAACATCGTTTCAGGATTTACATCCTTTAATTCATAACTCTGCACATAGGGCTTTTTGTCGGTATCAGGATTGTAACGGTAGATATTAAATTTCATGGCTAATACACCCTCTCTTTTGGAGGAAAGGTATCCACCGTTAACGGTTTAGTCCTGACCGGTTTATAATCCATTCGATCTCCTTCCTTAAAATAGAGACTGTGTTTCATCCATTGCAGGTCATCTCTGGTGGGGTAATCAACACGAGAGTGGGCTCCACGGCTTTCATGCCTGGCTGCGGCTGCCACAACGGTACACATGGCTACATCCACCAGGTTTTCTAATTCCAGCGCTTCAATGCGTGCTGTATTAAAAGTTCTTGAGAAATCATCAATATAAACATCTGGTAAACGGTCACGAATTTTTTTCATTTCCTCAATACCCTGATCGAGTAACTCCTGAGTTCGATATACACCACAATATTCTTCCATCACCTGTTTCAGATCATCTTTCAGGCCATCTACAGTTTCACCTTCTCCCTTTCTATCCCAGCGATGCAGACGATCCATAGCTTTCTCAACGGCATCTTCATCCATCGGTAATCGATAGGGATTTTCCTGCATATAATTGATCATTTCGTCTGCTGCTGCGCGACCAAAAACGATAATATCGAGTAATGAATTCCCACCCAGACGGTTAGCACCATGTACTGAAACACAGGCGCACTCACCGGCAGCAAATAATCCGGGTACAGGTTCTTCGGGTGTATCTTTAACCGGCATAACGACTTCGCCTTTGCGATTTGTCGGAATACCTCCCATAAAATAGTGACAGGTAGGATACACCGGGATAGGTTCTTCTATCGGGTCTATCCCTAAGAATGTTAGACAGGACTGACGAATACCCGGTAGACGTTTCATAATCGTTTCAGCACCCAGGTGATCCAGTTTTAACATTACGTGATCTTTGTCAGGACCGCAGCCTCTACCTTCTTTAACTTCTAGATAAATTGATCGACTCACCACATCTCGGCTGGCAAGATCTTTTGCATTGGGTGCATAACGTTCCATAAAACGTTCACCATCACCGTTCACCAGATAACCGCCCTCACCGCGGCAGCCTTCAGTAATCAACATTCCAAGCCCCGAAATTCCGGTTGGATGAAACTGGATAAATTCCATATCCTGTAGAGGAATACCTGATCTTAGAACCATGCCTAAACCATCACCGGTATTGATCAGTGCATTGGAATTGGTTTTATAGATCTGCCCGGCTCCACCCGTAGCTAATAGTGTGGTACGTGCTTCTATTAACATCGCTTCACCGGTTTGGATACTCACAATGATAGCGCCTAAAATCACTCCGTCTTCATTTTGAATCAGATCGGTAGCAAAATACTCATCGAAGAAGTGAGTTTTTGCTGCAATATTTTGTTGATACAGAGCATGCAACATAGCATGACCGGTTCGATCTGCAGCAGCACAGGTTCTGGCGGCCTGTTTTTCACCAAAGTTCTGGCTTTGACCGCCAAATGCACGTTGATAAATCTTGCCATTATCAAGACGGGAAAATGGTACGCCATAATGTTCAAGTTCATATACAAGTTCAGGAGCCACCCGGCACATATACTCAATAGCATCCTGATCGCCCAGGTAATCACTACCCTTTACCGTATCAAACATATGCCAGTGCCAGTTATCCGGCATCACATTTGCAATAGCGGCATTAACACCACCCTGAGCGGCAACGGTATGCGAGCGCGTTGGAAATACCTTAGACACTACGGCTACATTGGCATCAGCTTTAGATAACTGTAAAGCAGCTCGTAATCCACCACCACCAGCACCGATAATCAATGCATCAAATTTTCTTCTTATTAAACTCATGTGTATTAAACCTAAACCAGTAGCAGTGCGCGTAAAAACCAGAATCCAGAGGCTACCAACATTAGCACCACGGCAGTCATTATTATCATTTTAATCCAGATGGGGTGGATATAATCAAGGATGATATCGCGTAAGCCTATCCAGGCATGAAACAGTAAAGTCACAATGAAAATACTTAATGCAGTCTGCATCCAGGGATCAGAGAATAAAGCCGTCCATTGCTGATAATTAGCTGGTTTTGCCGATCCAATAATGACCACAAGTGCTACAGCAATTAAAGCGATATATATGCCACTAAAGCGCTGAATTAACCAGGCTTTCATTCCAGAAAAACCACTCATAACATCACCACTAGCGAGATAATAATTGTAACCAGAAGTGCAGCAACCAGTACTACATAAGAACTATTGTAAGAAACATCTCGCTCTACCCCTATTTCAATATCGATCAGCAGATAACGAATTCCTGCAAACAGGTGATGAATAAACCCCCAGATCAATACGAAATAAACGGGCAGAAATAAATTGTAATCCAGGTATTCCAGTGCCTGATTAAAACCCGCTTCACTTTGTAAGCTAAGAGCAAAAAGGTAAGTAAATATTGGAATAGAAAAAGAAAGAATAAGCCCAAAACCCCGGTGCATAATGGATATGATACCTGGCATGGGTAATCTGATTTTCATCAGATTTAGATAGATCGGCCGACCATCTGAGGATTGCATAATATTGTCTCTGTATTTTTGCGATAGCACGATGAATTGTGCTTTCTAAATAAATATTACGCTACAAAGTTGTGGCAATAAGCTTATTAACTTACGCCCTTCTTTTTGCAAATCTTTGACAGCTCTTCGGTTACACACCCAATCCTTGCAAAAAAAAGCCCCTGGTTGAACTGAATTCGATCAGGGGCTCTATTAAAGTCTAGTAATTTTTATCTTAAAAGCATAGGAATTAACTTTGCAGAAGGAACATATCCTTCAATCTTTTGACCATCAGCAGTAAAAAGAGCTGGCGTACCAGTAACACCCAGTTGATTGCCAACCTGGTAGCCTTTATCAACAAAACTTGCATTCGCACAATCTGAAGATGGTAATGAGCCTGATTCCACTTCTTTAGCAATATTCATTGTTTTAGCTTTATCGTCACCACACCACACCTGTTGTAAAGTCTGATAACCAGGCCCTCTCGCACCACCACGAGGGAAAGGGAAATAACGCACTTCAATCCCCACTTTTTGAAGATCAGGAACCTCTTCATGCAATTTTTTACAATATGGGCAGGAAGTATCAGTGAATACATTCAGCACAGCTTTTGTTTCATCAATAAATGATGGATAAACAGCTAAATCATTTACAGCAACTGTATCAATTACTTTCTTATAATTTGATCGACGAGAAACCTCTGTCAAGTTCTCCTGTGTTTTAAGGTCTATCATATCGCCAATTAAAATATATCGACCATTTCCAGTCAGATACCCAATCTTGGCACCATACTTAGTCAGATAGATACCCTCTACAGGTGTTTCAATCGGGTCAGCAACTTGAACAGCACCACCAAGACGAGACTTTAATAATTTAGTCATGTCCTCACTGACAGCAGTTTCAGCCGCAAAAGAAACTGACATACTGGATAGTAAACCTGCGGCTATAAAATATTTCATTTGTTTCATAAATTTTTCCATTTAATAATATTGAATACTGGTCTTAAAAAAGTTTATCTGTTTTAGTCTCTGTTAACTCAAATAAGTTTCAGCTGAATTTAGTATTTTGCTTAATCTTAATCTTTTCGCCAAACCAGCAACTTGTTGTTAGCGGGCATTTCGAAATCATGAATACATTTTAAACCTGACTGATGCCCTATGTCTTTTAACCAGTTAAAGTTTTTAATGCTACTGGATGAATCTCGCTGTTTTAACCACTGATCGAAACGAGCATTACTCTCAGAGGTATATAACCCATCATAATTAAAAGGTCCATACAGTAGAAAAACTGAGTTCTCATGCATACAGCCCGTTATTTTTTTGAACAATTGCTCTACAGCACCTGATGACATGATATGAACCGTATTTGCAGAGTATAGAAGATCATATTGTTGATCAGGCCAGTCACCTCTAGAATCAAGTTCAATGGGTGAATAAACATTATTCAGACCACTATCATCTATCCAGGCTTGAATAGCTGAATGATTTTCGATCAAGTCACTTGTTTGCCATAGTAAATCGGCAAACTGAGCTGAAAAATAAACAGCATGTTGACCGGTTCCACTGCCTATTTCAAGAACGGTCTTACGCCCATCAACAAATTGCTCAAAAACTTGCTGAATAGGTTCTCGATTTTGGTCACAGGATTCCGCGTATGGTTTATTTAGCATTAGTGCTTTTATTCAAACTTCTTAAGTGATTTAACTTTTCAGCAATACGTATTTCCAGTCCTCGATCGACCGGCTGATAATATCGAGTCACAGGCATTTCGTCTGGAAAGTATTTTTCTCCTGCGGCAAAAGCTTCCTGTTCTTCATGTGCATAGCGGTAATCTTTTCCATAACCCAGATTTTTCATAAAACTGGTTGGAGCATTACGTAAGTGCACAGGTACATCAAGGCTGCCCGTTTCTCGTGCATCACTCATTGCCTGATTAAAAGCAGAATAAACCGCATTACTTTTTGCCGCACAGGCCAGGTAAATCACTGCCTGCCCTATCGCAAGATCTCCTTCCGGGCTACCCAGTCGCTCAAAAGTTAACCAGGCATTGAGACAAATTTCCAGAGCACGTGGATCTGCATTGCCAATATCCTCCGAGGCCATACGCACAACACGGCGTGCAATATACAAGGGGTCACAGCCTCCATCCAGCATTCTACATAACCAGTACAGAGCAGCATCAGGATCTGATCCTCTTACAGATTTATGCAGTGCAGAAATCTGCTCATAAAAAATATCTCCCTTATTATCAAATCGCCTGTGTCCATGACTGACTACTTCCGCCACCTGCTCTGTTTTGATTAAACCTTCAATTTCAAGATCCGCCAATATCTCTAAAAAAGTTAAAACTCGTCGTGCATCACCATCAGCAGCTTTAATCAACATGGCCAGGCCATCATCATCGATCTCCAACTTTAAACTGCCTAAGCCACGCTGTTCATCTTCCAGGGCAATATTAACCAGTTCAGCAAGTTCCTGTTCAGTAAATGACTTTAGAAGATAAGTACGAGTTCTTGATAGCAACGCATTATTCAGTTCAAAGGAAGGATTTTCGGTCGTCGCTCCAACAAACACAATGGTGCCATCTTCAATATGCGGCAAAAAGGCATCCTGTTGACTCTTGTTAAACCGGTGCACTTCATCCACGAATAATACCGTTACACCACTAAACTGTTTAGCCTGCTCAATGGCTGCTCTAATATCTTTAACTCCTGACAACACTGCAGAAAGAGATAGGAATTGGGCATCGCTGTATTTAGCAATAAGTCGAGCCAGAGTAGTTTTACCCGTACCGGGAGGTCCCCAGAACAGCATAGAATGTAACTTACCTGCTTCAATAGCCTGTCTTAATGGTTTACCCGAGGAGAGTAAATGAGACTGACCAACCATTTGTTGAAGTGTTTGTGGACGCATTCTATCAGCCAAAGGTTGATAGGCATGTTCCTCAGAAAATAGATCCGGCACCTTGTTAACCTTTGCTTATTATCCACCAACACCAAACACATCGACCCCAGGGGGAGGATTAAACTTGAAAGTATTCGGTTTAAAAATCATGTTTAAGCGTTGGTTTTCAAAAGTAATTTGTGTGCTTTGGCCGAAACTGTCTCTTAATTCCATTGCTTTGATGATTTCTCCATCCATGCCGATATAGATTTTGCTGTATTCCATATCTGAACTCTTCGGGATCAGTTCAATCCAGTATAAAATTTTGTGCATGCCTATTTCGTTAACTTCAAATTCCGTCTCTACACGTTGTTTCTTCATTAACACCATGATAGGTGCGGAAGACAAACTTGCTTCCATTGGTTTTACCGTTGCCTGATCCAGGTCTACATCGTAAACCCATAGCTCTTTACCATCAGCGATAATTTGCTGCTCATAGGGTTTTTCATAAATCCATAGAAATTTTCCTGGTCGTTGAATAGAAACCTTTCCCATCGATTGCTGAATAATTTTTTTATTATCATCAAGCAGAGTTTGTTTAAAGTCAGCCTGTAAATTATCCAGTGAAGACATCGCTCTATTAAGGCGATCCTCTACTTCTGTAGCCCATACAGGCAGAAAAATCTGGGCTGAGACCAGAATCACTAATAAAATACTTTTATTCATCATTACTAATTTTTTAGTCCACTTTTACTGGAGGTGGAGCCAGAACTTCCCGACTACCATTTGATTGTACCTGAGACACCACACCTGAAATCTCCATCTCTTCAATCATTCGTGCTGCACGGTTGTAACCTATTTTCAATCTTCTTTGCACATAAGAAATTGACGCTTTTCGGGTTTCAGTCACTATGGCCACCGCTTCATCGTAGAGAGCATCCTGATCAGCACCGGTTGAACCTTTGGGTAATTCCCCTGGTAAAACTGTGCCTGTCTGCTCCTGTAAGACTCCTTCTTCGTAATTTGGTTTCCCCTGCTTTTTAATTTCTGCTACCACGTCATGAACTTCATGATCATCAACAAATGCACCATGAATTCGTTCCGGCAAGCTGGTTCCTGGTGGTAGATATAACATATCACCATGACCTAACAGGTTTTCTGCCCCCATTTGATCAAGAATCGTGCGTGAATCAACTTTAGAAGATACCTGGAAAGCGATGCGAGTTGGAATATTAGCTTTTATCAGACCGGTAATAACATCAACCGAAGGTCTCTGGGTAGCAAGAATGAGGTGTATGCCTGAAGCACGAGCTTTTTGTGCGAGTCTTGCTATTAACTCTTCGACCTTTTTACCCACCACCATCATCATATCGGCAAATTCATCGACCACTACAACAATGTAAGGTAATGGCTGAAGGTTATCTGGCTGTGCATCAGGATCCATCAAAATAGCCTGTTCACGGTTAAATAACGGATCTTTAATGGGTTCTCCTGATTCTAATGCTTCAGTAATTTTTTTATTACAGCCTGACAGGTTACGAACACCCAGAGCCGCCATCAATTTATAACGCCGTTCCATCTCAGCTACACACCAGCGTAATCCGTTTGCTGCATCTTTCATATCCGTCACAACTGGAGCCAGCAAGTGAGGAATACCATCATAAACACTCAATTCCAGCATCTTGGGATCAATCAGGATCATCCGAACCTGTTCAGGCGTAGCTTTAAACAACAGGCTCAATAACATCGCATTGACAGCAACTGACTTACCTGAACCCGTGGTACCCGCCACTAGCAGGTGAGGCATTCTAGCCAGATCAGCAACCACAGCGTCACCACTGATATCCTTTCCCAGAGCCAAGGTAAGTGGAGAATGAGATTGATCATAAACACGAGATTTCAGGATTTCACTAAGCACCACTATTTCACGTTGCTCATTGGGAATTTCAATACCCATAAACGGTTTACCGGGTATAACTTCCACCACACGTACCGCCATGACTGACAGAGAACGGGCCAGATCCTTAGCAAGATTGGCAATTTGACTAACTTTAACACCTGCAGCAGGTAATATTTCAAAACGTGTAATAACCGGACCCGGGTGAACTGAATCCACCTGAATTTCAATACCAAAATCCAGCAGTTTTACTTCTAGTTGCTGAGACATAGCCTGTAAAGCTTCAGCGCTATAACCTTGTGTTTTTGCAGGAGGTAAATCGAGTAATGACAACGACGGAATTACGCCTGGTTCACCATCACGTTTGAATAATGGAATCTGCTGTTCCTTGAAAGCACGCTCAGATTGCTCGAGTTGTTTCACTACAGGTTCTATTCGAACGGGTTTACGTTTTTCTTTTTTAACTTTTTGCTCGGTAAAAACCTGCTCTCTCTCATGACGTAAACGAGTTCCTACACGTCTGTCTTTCAACAGGTAATATTGATCGATCAACTTATCCAGGGCCAACAATGTCATCCTGCCGGTATTATCAATAACCGCGAGCCAGGAAATACCAGTAAACAACGTAAGCCCCGATAAAAACATCGCCAGATGTAATACCGTTGCTCCCAAAAAACCCATGGCATGGGAAAAGTTAAGCCCGGTTATCTGGCCTAAAATGCCTCCGGCATCCAATGGCATAACGCCTTTACTCAACGAAAAATGTAAGCTGGAAATTGCACAACCAGAAATTAGTGTCAGGGCGAAACCACTCCAGCGTACCGCCAACATTTGATAACGGTCTTCCTTGTTATCCAGTTTAGTTCTAACCAGAATCACACCATTATAAATAAGCATGACAGGCAGTAAAAAAGCCATGTAACCGAATAAATATAACATTAAATCCGATAACCAGGCCCCGGCCGACCCGCCAAAATTAGTCGCCTGTTCATTCAATCCACTATGAGACCAAGCTGCATCAGCAGCATCATAACTGACTAAAGCAACCAGCATATAAAATGCCAACGCGAATGAAATCAACATACCTGTTTCGCGCAGGCGCTGATCCAACTGGCTAGTCAAAATATTACTATCAGTATTATCAGGTATTCGAGGTTTTGTTTTTGCCTGAGCCAAAGGAAGCCTTTACTAATTTAGATTAGTTTCAAAAACTGATCATTTTACAGAAACCAGATCAAAGCGAAACCTTGTAATTTAAATGTTTGGCATTAATTAACATCAAGAACATGCATCTATTTAATTTCGGCCTATTTTACAACCAGGTTTGATGTAAACTAACACGCAAAATTTTATACTAATTCATTATTTTCACTTTTTCAGGAAGCTTATTTATGTCAGAAACCAAACATGCCAAGTGCCTTATCCTCGGTTCAGGCCCTGCAGGATATGCAGCTGCTGTTTATGCTGCTCGTGCCAATCTTAACCCGGTTTTAATCACAGGCATGGAATCTGGCGGGCAGTTAATGACCACCACTGAGATCGATAACTGGCCTGGTGATATCGAAGGTACAACCGGTCCTGATCTGATGGAACGTATGGAAAAACATGCTAAACGTTTTGATACAGAGACTATTTTCGATCATATTCATACCACTTACCTGAATGAAACACCCAAACGGCTGGTTGGTGATCAGGCTGAATACACCTGTGATGCTCTGATCATAGCAACCGGTGCCAGCGCAATGTATCTGGGCGACCCGAGTGAAGAGAAATTTAAGGGTAAAGGTGTTTCAGCCTGCGCGACTTGTGATGGTTTTTTCTATCGAGGTCAGAATGTTGCCGTTATTGGCGGTGGGAATACGGCTGTAGAGGAAGCTCTTTATCTTTCTAACATTGCCAGTCATGTGACTCTAATCCATAGGCGTGACAGTTTACGCAGCGAAAAAATTCTACAAACACAGTTATTCGAAAAAGTAGAAAATGGCAACATGTCTATTGAATGGAACAATAACCTTGATGAAGTGTTAGGTGATGACACAGGCGTAACAGGTTTACGCATTAAAAGCACTATCGATGATTCAACTAAAGATCTGGAATTAACCGGTATTTTTATCGCTATCGGCCATAAACCGAATACTTCTATTTTCGAAGGTCAACTGGATATGGAAAATGGTTACCTTAAGGTAAAAAGTGGCACTCAGGGTGATGCAACAGCCACCAGTATTGAAGGTGTTTTCGCAGCGGGAGACGTGAGCGATCACATCTACCGTCAGGCCATTACTTCAGCTGGCACAGGTTGCATGGCCGCACTGGATGCTGAAAAATATCTGGATGCAAAGGAACTTGCTAATAAATAGTTATCCATAGATTTGGAAGTCGAAATACATCAAAGCCTTGCCGAAGTTGATAAATCCATCTGGAATCAGCTCGGTGAGGCAGACTACCCTTTCACCCGCCATGAATTTCTACTAGCTCTCGAGTTAAATCACTGTTTAAGCGAATTTGGATGGCAACCTGTTTATTTCCTGATCATCGAATCTGGAACTGCTGTTGCAGCCATAGCCTGCTATATAAAATCGAATGGTTACGGCGAACTAGTCTTCGATAATAACTGGGCTCAGGCTTATGAACGATCAGGGATTGAATATTATCCGAAACTGGTCAGTGCTATCCCCTACACTCCCGCAACTGGTCCACGATTTTTAATCCATCAGAACATTTCAGATCAAGATCATATTAATAATTTAACCAGTCAGTTAATCAGCATTATTAAACAGTTTTGCAAAAGCCACCAGTTAAGTGGGTGGCACTGCCTTTTTGAACGTGAAAGCATTTTAAAAGAACAAACATCTGAGCAGCTTTTGTTACGTTATGACTGCCAGTATCACTGGTTAAACCATTCTTATAGTAATTTTGATGACTTTTTATCTGACCTAAACTCCCGAAAGCGTAAAAATATCAAAAAAGAACGTTCGTCTGTGGATGCCGAAGATTTAACCATTGTGCAAAAATATGGTGATGAATTATCTACTGATGAATGGGCCAGAGTTCACCAGTTATATGCTCGTACCTTTGAAAGAAAATATGGTACTGCCACATTGACTAAAAGCTTTTTCCAGACAATTGGTGCTCAACTGAACAAACGGGTGATGGTAGTACTGGCTTTAGACAATGAAAAAATCATTGCTGCATCCCTATTTTTTAAAAGTGACAGCACCTTATTTGGTCGCCTGTGGGGTTGTGATGAGTTTTACAACCACCTGCATTTTGAATGTTGTTATTATCAGGGTATAGACTATTGTATAAAAAATGGTTTACAACATTTTGATCCGGGAGCGCAGGGAGAGCATAAAATCAGCAGGGGGTTTCTGCCCACTCGAACCTGTTCAGCTCACTGGTTTCCGGATGATAACTTTCATCAGATGATAAAACAGTACCTCAACCAGGAAGAACAATATATTAATGATTATTGCACTGAACAAAGCAAAAAATCACCTTTCAAAAAAATACAGGCAGAATAGATGATTCCCTGGCTTGACCCCGATTTACCTGTCCAGTTTCCGGAAACCCGTTTTGCAAAACCAGACCCAAACGGTCTATTAGCAGCAGGCGGGAAACTAAATATTGAATGGTTAACCGAAGCCTATAAACATGGCATTTTCCCCTGGTTTAATGAAGATGAACCCATCCTGTGGTGGTCACCAGCTCCCAGAACCGTATTATTTCCTGATAATTTTAAATTAAATCGTTCACTACGCAAATTTTTACGCAAAGACCTTTACCACATAACGACCGACCAACGTTTTAGCGAAGTTATGCAAGCCTGTTCTGAACCTCGAGATGGCCAACCCGGTAGCTGGATTAGCCCTGACATGATCAAGGCTTATACCGAATTATTTCATGCAGGACTGGCTCACTCCTATGAATGCTGGAACGATGAGAATGTCATGGTGGGAGGGTTATACGGCGTTAGTATAGGTCAGGTATTTTATGGAGAATCCATGTTCAGCCATGCCAACAATGCTTCCAAATGCTGTTTAAAAGCTCTGGTTGACTCAAATGCATATCAATTAATAGATTGCCAGATGAATACTGATCATCTGGTTAATATGGGTGCCATAGATATTCAACGAGAAGAATTTGAAAGTTTATTAATGAAATACACCACTTGATGATCATCATTGTCTTACTGAAAAATAATTACTTAGACTGGTTGTACATTATTGATCCATTACTGAAATCATCATGAAAAAACTCTCTTTTGTAACATTAATTTTAGTCACTCAATTTTTTACTAGTGTTTCAGCTGATTGACTGGTTCGTTTTACATGAACTATTAGGACATAAACAGCTAAAAATTTACGATGGCTCATTACACCAATGGACCCAATATAAAAACAACCCGATGACCACTGTCAGAAGTAAATAAAAACATTTTCACCACGAAGGCACGAAGCTCACGAAGTAAAAGACATTAAAGGTTTTGAGGCAAAATGGTCGTTGCCATAAAGTTTAAAATCAAATATTACAAAATAATTTACCTTCGTGTACCTCGTGACTTCGTGGTAAATTTTTTTTGATGACATTGAACAGTTTGGCATAACAAACAATTCATGCTGCATTCAGGCTATATACTGATACTAATCAAGTACAAACCATATTGATCAATAAGCAATGCAACTATTTAGCAATGTTTATGACTAATGGCTCATTCTCGATTTGAAATAAGGATCTAAAGATGAAAACAGTAAAATTATCTATCTTGATAGCCTCTGCACTAACTACCTTAATACTCACCCCAGTTTATGCAGATTCAAACTCATTTAAAAAAGAACAACGTTATGAGCAGCGACGTGATGAAGGTAAAAAGAGGCATCAAAACAAACCACAAAAACAATACAAGCAGCAACAAAAAAATTCTCGAGCCGGTAATAAAAATTTACACCCGAAACAACGTAAACAGGACTTCAGGGAAACTCGTCAACCGGCAAAACAGAAAAATCATCAGGATCATACATACACAACTCGCCGATACGACTCTCAGCCAAATAGGGGGTATTCTAAACGTCATCGAGTTGAAAAATACCAGCGTAATCACCGTCGAGTTAGACCTGTAACTCGTCACTATAATTATCGGGACCATCGTAGAAATAATCGACATTATGAATTACGACATGGAAACCGCCTGTTATTAGCAACTCCCAGACACAGAACATTTCGTAATGTATTCATTGTTCGTCCATTTGGACATTCTTATTTCGGTTATGGACATTACTTAAGTGATAACAATGCCTGGAGATGGCTCACTTTTACTGCTATCACATTGAAGCTACTGGACATGGTTGACGAGCAGGCTCAACGCGAACACGAAGAAGCGCAAATAGAAGCGACAAATGCTGATGTCGGTGAAAAAATATACTGGGATACGGATGAAGCTTCAGGTTATGTTGTCACGACCCGACAAGGCAGGAACCGTAGTGGACTTACCTGTAGAGAATACCAGCATTCAATTACAGTTGGTGGAGAAACAGAAGAAGCTTATGGCACTGCCTGTCTGCAAGCGGATGGATCGTGGAAGATAGTTAACTAAATAGCCGTTAGTAATTTAACTTGAAGCGGGGTTATTAGCCCCGCTTCAGGAAAAAAGAGTCTAGGTATCTAGTCAGGGATTGGTGCAATACCGGGTGGAGTAATCAATACATGAACAGCTTCATCAAGTTCAAACTCTTCACTTCCAGTTGGTGAAATTAAAAATAACTCTTTGTCATCAACTTTAATTCGATATTCTGTCGATGCTCCAATATATGCTCTGGAAATAACAGTTCCTTTTAGTGATGGTTCAGTCGTTGATCTGATCAATGAAAGTGCTTCGGGTCGAATCGCTACCAAAGTTTTTCCTTCTTTATAGCTTTCCATAGAATGATCCGCTTCAATTTCAATCTCACCGATTTTAATAATACTTTTACCTTCAGCAGATATGATTTCACCCTCTACAATATTTGCATCACCCATAAAAGTTGCTACAAATCTTGAGTTAGGACTGAGATAAAGATGCTTCGGTGAACCTTGTTGTGCAATGCCACCCTCTTTCATCACCACAACTTCATCAGAAACCGCCAGTGCTTCATCCTGATCATGGGTCACATAAACGGCTGTTACTGCTAACTCCTGTTGTAGGCGCCGAATATCTTCACGCATCTGGCGACGAAGTTTACTATCAAGGTTACTGAGAGGTTCATCAAACAACATAACTTTCGGTTTAAGTACCAAAGCTCTCGCCAATGCAACCCGCTGCTGTTGTCCACCGGATAACTGATCTATGAAGCGACTCTGATAACCATCCAGACCAACAGAATCTAAAGATTCTTTAATTCTAATAGTTCGATCATCAGGTGCTATGCCCATCATCTTCAGGCCATAACCCACATTTTCACCGACTGTCATATGAGGAAATAATGCATAGGACTGAAAAACCATTCCCACATCCCGTTGACTCGCCGATAAAACTGAAACATCTTCATCACCTAAAAAAACTTGTCCTGATGTGGGTAGTTCAAGGCCAGCAATTAGACGTAAAATGGTGGTTTTGCCGCAACCGGATGGACCTAGTAACGTAGTCAAACTACCGGGTTGAATCATCAGGTTAATATTATGCAGAACTGTTTGTTCTCCAAATGTCATCACAACATTTTTAAGCTCTACTCCGCTTGAGTGTTTTTCATTCATCCTGGTGCCTGCCCTCTTTCAATTCTTGATCGGCCTATAAATTTATCCACTGCCAATATGACTATCAACATGGTCACTATCAATACCGAGCCATAACTTATCGCAGGACCATAATCACCATCTTCAACCCTGCCTAAAATGTAAGTAGTTGCCACCTGAGTATCTGCAGTAACTAAAAAGATGATTGCGCTCACCGTGGTCATTGACTTAACAAAACTGAACACAATAGCTGATATCAATGCAGGTCTAAGTAAAGGTAATACAATGGTAAAAATAGTTCTGATAGAAGTCGCTCGTTGAGTTAAAGATGCTTCTTCAAGTGATGGATCTATCTGTGATAATGCAGAGATTCCACCACGAATACCCACCGGCATATTCTTAAAGATAAATGAAATAATAATGATAATGGCTGTACCATTTAACAGGATAGGCGCGGTATTAAAGGCCAGAACATAACTAATACCTATAACTGTTCCTGGAATGGCAAAGCTGATCATTGCACTAAAATCGACTACTCCACGCCCCATAAATCGCCGTCGGGTTGTAATATAAGCAATCATCAAACCCATTAAAGCCGTCAGGGGTGCGCCTATGGCTGAAAACTGTAAGGTTGTAATAAATGATGGCCATGCACCATAATCTATTCCACGTGCCCACAGTTGTTCATAATGCGCTAAAGTTGGCGTGTAATCTGCACCCCAGTTTTTGACGAAACCTCCCAGTAAAATACTGGAATATAAAACAGCGGTAAAAAACATCCATATCAATGTCACGGTAGTTGCACCTATACGCACCCAACGGGGTAAAGGTTGAAAAAAACCACCACTACCTTTTCCAGTGACCGTCACGTAAGATTTTTTCCCTATCCAGCGTCGCTGAATGGTAAAACTTAATAACGAAAAGCTTAACAATAATATACCCAGAGTTGCGGCACGCGGATAATCGAGTTGAGCACCCACGATGCTAAAGTATATTTCTGTCGCAAGTACATCGTAATCACCACCTAACACGATGGGGTTACCAAAATCAGCTAATGAGGAAATGACACCTAACAGGTATGCATTGGCGATACCGGGACGTAAAAGAGGTAAAGTTACCTGTAGAAATGTTTGAGTAGGCGTTGCTCTCATCGTCACCGAAGCTTCTTCGACGGCGGGATTGATGGTTGAAACCATGCCGACCAGTAACATGTAACAGATAGGCGTGAAAGACAGTGTCTGAGCCAGTAATATCCCCCAGAAACCATAAATATAGGGTGAACGTTCAAACCACCCTTCTTCACCGGTAAACAATCCTCCGTCACCAAAAAGAAATAGTAATCCATCATTAATGGTTCCATTTCGTCCAAAAATTAAAATTAAGGATAAACCGATAACAAACGGTGGCGTGATTATCGGTAACATCGAAAATATTCGTGTAAGCCCCGAAAATCGTTTGGTTACACGAACAGTAAAAATAGCAAATGAAAGACCGAAAAAAGTGGCTAATGCCCCAACAAGAAGAGCCATTACCAGAGAGTTTTTAAGCGTCCTGAATACACCAAAACCGGTGATATTCTGGAAAAATAAATAAGGTGTAAAAGAGCCATCTTCGGCAATGATGACTTTTGAAAAAATAATTAAAATGGGGAACAGTACAAAAATGATTATCGACGCCATCACGAACACGATAGCCGTTGTCATAAAGGGGTCACCCTGAACAAACCCCATCCGAGCCAGAGTCAGAGAGAAAATACCCAGCAGAACAATCAGCTGAACTGCAGAACTATAACCTAAGGATTCTTTTGCATAATTTGCAGCAAATAAAATAATGATAAAAGTGCCAACAGATACTACCGCATCAATTAACAGTGCTTTAGATAGTGAACTCCAGGGACGTATCCATAAAGCAATTAATGAAAATAAAGAAAGTAAGGATGTATTTAAACTTTGCCAGGCGTATGCCTCAACAATTTCAGATTGGGTTGATTCAAAAATTCCATATTCAAGGCCTTTCCAGGGCAGTAAAACCCAGCCAATTAACCCGATTATTATCCATTTAACCCTTGCATCCAAAGATGACAAAGTAGCAGGTACTTGCATAGTTAAATACTCAAAACTCGAAGACTTAAAATATCAGGGAAAGAATATCGACAGTGACCCTGTTCGTATTATTCTATTGATTGAAGCAATCACAAAAAAGCCAGCCCACTTTAAACAAGTCAGGCTGGCCATCACAGTTTATGATTATCTTGCTAAAGGTTTAATTTCTTGAACCCAGCGGCTGATTAAAGCTTTACGCTTTTCTTCAGTACCGTATTTAACAAAATCATAATCAATCAGATTAACATTTTCAGGACGAATAGCCTCAGCAGGAATAGCGGCATTCTTATTGGTTGGAACCTGGTAAGCTTTTACACCAGCAGCCACTTCCTGACCTTCTTTAGAAAGTGCCCAGTCAACGAATTTTTTGGCATTATCCATGTTACGAGCATTTTTCATGATGCTTAACCCACCAATCTCATAACCTGTTCCTTCACAAGGAGCAACCAGCTCTAGAGGAAATCCCAGACCTTTCTGCTTACCATGATCGTGTAAAAATCCTATGCCCACCATAACTTCACCACGAGCTGCATTTTTACCCGGCGCAGAACCTGACTTGGTATATTGAGAAATATTGCTGTGTAAATCAGTCAGGTAATCAAAAGCCTTATCTTCACCCTTCAACTGAGTGAAAGTTGCCAGAGCAGTATAAGCTGTACCAGAACTTTGAGGACTTGCTACCTGTACATTTCTTTTGAACTCAGGTTTAACGATATCACTCCAGCATTTAGGCATATCTAATTTAGCTTTTTTGAGCAAATCTGTATTTACACTGAATCCAAGGATACCTACGTAGATACCTGTGGTATGGTTTTTACCGCTGGCAGCAGGGTTACGGTATGGTTCTCTTATTTCACTCAACATAGGTGATTGATAAGACTCCAACAATCCATTCACACCTGCTTGACTGTGCGGATCTAATGTTCCGCCATACCAGATGTCACCCCTGGGATTTTCTTTTTCAGCTAGAATTTTTGCGTAAGTACTGCCTGAACCGTTACGGGTCATAGCCACTTTTACGTCATATTTTTTACCGAAGACTTCCGATGCTTTCTGGCACCAGTCCCCTTGCATACTACAATATATCGTTAATCGGCCAGATGCCTGAACACTTTGAGTGGACATCGCAAGTAATGCAGCTGATGTTAAAAGTAATTTATACATTTTATTATTCTCTCCTGTTTTTATCTTGATATATAAAATATTTATCAGGAGGAGCATAGACCTTTTCAACCAGTAATGTAAACAGCTATATTTATTATTATTTAATATAAGTAAAGCTGATTAATCTCAGTCAAATAATGCGCTATAAAAAAGATAAACTAATACCACCGATAGCCAGATATCGATGATTAATAGAAGAATTAGATATCGCCGTGACTCAGGTTGCCGCAGCAATTTGAAGGTAAAATAAAGAAAAAAGGTCAGTGCGAAAAGCAGTAATATTAGAAAATGCATGAATACAGTATAACCCTGATATCCATTTCATTGAAACAGATATCAGTAACAAAAACAGTAATTACAGAGTAACTTCTGCTGGCATCATAAAACGTGAAATTTCTTTCTCTTTGCTGGGATCTTTTAAACCCATTTTAATAAATACCAGAATCTTCTGTGCCATTTCACTTCCCGTGTTCATCACATAAACACCGTGTTCGACATCTGATAGAAAGACTTCGTTTTGAATCAACATGGCCATCAACGTTTTCATGTCTTTTTGATCATCAACAACATCAAATGGAATACCAACTCCACGAGGATCATCGGCAAGTTTTAAAGGCTCTATGTGGCTGATCAATTTTTGTAGTGGCTCTATAGCATTCTGATCATCGCCTGCTGAAAATAAACTACCCGCCATCACGTAAGTCGCAAATGATTGCATTTCAGAAGAATTCAAAGGCGTTCCATGACTCTGGTTCTGTAATTGTTGATTATATTTCTGGCGCGCATCTTTTTTGATATAACCAAGACGAATGATAAAGGTAACAAACGCTGTAATAGAATCATAAATCCCGGTCAAGATAGAATACTTTGGGCGCAAAATATAATAACGGATAATACCCATAAACAGAGCCAGTAGATCAAATACAGCAGCCCAGATAATACTCACAACCAATTGAACAGAATACGAGTCTCTATCCAGAATCACACTCATCGCGGTTTCAACCGGGCTTAAAATAACTGCCAGTTTACTCTGAGAAATATCAGTCACAATCTGTTTGGCTTCATCAGTAATCACCACTGCTTTCAAACCTGACAACAGTAAAATCAACCTGTCACGCTGTCCCTCAGATTTACTCACTAGCTCAGCATCCATTTCAGCATAGATATTTTTAGCTTCTTCATACTTTCGCTTCTGTGCCTCAAAACGAACTTCATCAGCCTGCAATGCTTCCATTTTCGCATAATATTTCGGACCTTTACCGGCACCCAATCCTGACCTGTAACCTCTTAAGGCTTCTTCTTCAGCCTGACGATTCAGAAAAGCTAACTGTTCTGTTTTACCATCAATAAAAGCCTGTTCAGCAAGAATTACTTCACTCAACTGATCGGCTACTCGAGCCTTGAGCTGAGTATTTACCGACGTACTATCTCCCAACGTTCCAGGTAAACCAGCATTATAAATAAAAGTATAAGCGGATAAGGTAGACAGTGTTAAAGCAGCCAGGTAGACGACCAGAAGCACCAACTTTCCAATACCTCTGACAAAAGGTAAAGCGATAAGGCTGATCGCAATGGAGAATTGCACGGCAACTGCAAATAAAACCGCAAATAGCATTTCCTTAATAAACAGGTGTGCTCCTGAATAAGTAAAGATACCGTTAATAGCGGCTAAAACGAATATGACAATAGTGATAATACTCGCAATTCGTTTCGCGTGTCTGGATTCCACAGAAGAAGATGTCATATCGAATTACGGCTATCAAAAACCCGATACTATATTAGCATTTACTTATATAGTCAAGTTTAGTGTGATATGACAAGCTAAAAGTACAAAATTCATTACTGCTTAAATTGAATACTTTGCACTACTGCCATGACTGTCATATTAATCAAACCTCTTACGGTCACTGAAGAATTAACAATATGACCGGGTAGATTACAACCTGTTAAAATAGGGCCTATAGTGACACCACAACGCAATACCTGGAGCAAATTTGAAGTTATGTTAGCCGAATCAAGATTAGGCATAACCAGTAAATTGGCTTGCCCGGTTAATGTAGAGCCTGAGAATTTTTCATCACGCTTGACTTGAGACAGGGCTGAATCTGCCTGCATCTCACCATCGATTTCAAGTTCAGGATCCAGTTCACGAATCAAATCCAGTGCCTTACGCATTTTTTTAGCACTGGCTGAATCCCTGTTACCAAAGTTGGAATGAGACAATAAGGCGACCTTTGGTGTGACGCCAAAACGTTTTACTTCTTTAGCCGCCGCGAGTGTCATTTGTGCTATTTCTTCAGCATTTGGGTTATAGGTAACCTGGGTATCACAGATAAATACAGTGCCTGAATCGAGGATATGAACATTTAAGGTAGATAATTTCTGTTCACCATCCGGTTGTTCTGCAACATCCATTACATGATTCAAATGATGAAGAAAACGACCGACAGATCCACAGATCAACGTATCTGCATCTCCGGTTTTAACCATGAGCGCAGCCTGTAATGTTCTATTTGAACGCACCAGGTCTTCAGCTTCATAATGAGTGACTCCCCGTCTTTTCATAATCGAGTGGTAACAGTCAGCAAACTTGTCTTCATCAATATCATAGATAATCTCGAAATCAATACCTTCTCGTATACTTAAACCATAGTCTCGGATATGAGATTTAATGATGTCTGGTCGACCCAGTAAAATTGGATAGGCTATTTTTTCCTGTACTATAGTTTCAACCGCCTGCAATACCCTGAGGTTTTCACCTTCAGCAAATACCACTTTCTTTTTACTATTCCTGGCTAAATCAAATACCGGTTTCATGATCAGGCCGGATCGATATACAAATGTGGTTAATTGATCACGATATTCAGTCATATTATCAATAGGCCGTGTCGACACTCCAGAATCCATCGCGGCTTGTGCTACTGCACAGGCAATCTCTGTAATAAGCCGGGGATCAAAGGGTTTAGGTATCAAGTATTCAGGGCCGAATCTCAACGATTCACCTGCATAAGCAGAACTCACAATATCGGAAGTACTGCCAGCCTGTGCCAGACGTGAAATAGCATGTACAGCGGCAATTTTCATCTCTTCATTTATTTCGGTAGCACCAACATCCAGTGCTCCTCTAAATAGAAATGGAAAGCACAAAACGTTATTCACCTGGTTAGGATAATCAGATCGGCCCGTGGCTATAATAAGATCATCTCGAACCTTATGTGCTTCATCAGGAGTAATTTCAGGATTCGGATTAGCCAGGGCAAATATAATTGGTCGACTAGCCATCCCTTTTATCATATCGGGCTTTAACACATTGGCAGCAGATAAACCCAGAAACACATCTGCCCCATCGATAGCATCAGCCAGAGTACGGTGCGAGGTATCTATAGCGTAACGATCCTTATAGGGATCCATACTCTCTTTTCTGCCTTTATAAACCACGCCATCAATATCGGTGACAATAATGTTTTCTTTGGAAAGCCCCATGGAAACCAGTAAATTCAGGCAGGCTAATGCAGCCGCACCGGCTCCTGAAGCCACTAACTTAACCTGATCTATCTGTTTACCTACAATACTCAATGCACTGGTCATGGCCGCAGCTACTACAATAGCCGTGCCATGCTGATCATCATGAAATACTGGAATGGACATTTTTTCTCGCAGATATTCTTCCACGATAAAGCATTCGGGTGCTTTGATATCTTCCAGATTTATACCTCCAAAGGTGGGCTCCAGTCGTTCAATGGTTTGTGCCAGAAGCATTGGATCTGTCTCTTTAATTTCTATATCAAAAACATCAATATTGGCAAACTTTTTGAATAGAACGGCTTTACCTTCCATCACCGGTTTCGAAGCAAGAGGACCAATAGCCCCCAACCCTAAAACAGCCGTGCCATTGGAAATAACACCTACCAGGTTGCCACGAGCCGTGTAGTCACTGGCTTTTAGCGGTTCCTGTTCAATCTCTTCACAGGCAAAAGCCACTCCGGGTGAATACGCCAGCGCCAGATCAGTTTGCGTGGTTAAAGGAACGGTTGCTTGAATACACAATTTTCCTGGTGTCGGTTTTCTATGGTATTCAAGTGCTTTTTCGCGGAAATCTTCAGACATACTGTTAGCCAGATTATTGAGGAATATCAGCAGTATAGTGAAGAGTAATTTTCAATCTAATAACTTAAAACACCTTGCTAATAATTGGGCTTTAGATATTCATAAAAATCACTACACTCAGAAAAAAAGATTTACACCACGAAGGACACGAAGAGCACGAAGGTTTAATGGGGTCATTTAAATTTATAAAATCACAGGTAAAACCCTGTTACTATCGAACTTTTCTAACAATAAGTCATCGTTTAATAAACTATTTTTTTTAGCTTAAATTTGAAACAAAAAATATTAAAACTATTCAGATTTTTCTTCGTGCCCTTCGTGTTCTTCGTGGTGAATATGTTTTTTAAATACTCTCAATATTTAAAACTTAATTAAAACCACTCAATCAAAGCAACACCCATACCAAAAGATGTGGTTTGATGGTTATAGTCAATCATGCTCTCTCCGTAACCATGAAATATTTGTGCGTGGCAGCGTAATCGATCAAAACAGGGATATGACCAGTCGATATTAATGGAACCTCTTGAGTCTTCTCCTGATTTAAATGAGTGCCTTATTTGTCCTGATATCTGATGACTGTTTCTCCGGCGATGAACCACCAGTAGCTCTCCCCTGCCTACAAAATCAAGAATATCAGGATTTTCATCTTCTTCATCAGATGTTTCAGGAATTCGCCACCAGGGTCTAAGTTGCACTACCCAGTCAGGTCGATCAAACCCGACATTTAGAATGAATCTGTTCCAGCTACGAGATAACGGTTCATTCTGTCCATTTGACTGATGTGTCAAGCTCAGACTCAACAAACGTCCTGTAAACCCTGCCAGGTTATAATTTGTGCGCCAAACAAACATAAACTCGGGTTCATGATTGGTTTCACGAAAGGGTCTTGATTCTGCAGCGTTATAGATTTGCCAACGTGATGACTGGGTGTAACCAAACCAGATATCACCATTTTCCCCAATAAGGTCATTCAGTAATTTTGTTTTAAAACTAAGCTGAAGTTTGGCTTCTAAATGGTCCAGATTAAATGAATCAGTCGAAGTTGTTCTGGGATTAGGAGTTCCAGGTAGTTCATTCAATTTTGAACTATAAAATAATGGGAAAAAATACACCGGTTTATAAGGACGAAATGCATATTCAACCAGATCCTCTTCCAGCTCCCAACGTTCATTTAATAATGAAAATTCTGCCCGGGGCTGTCGTATTTTATTCTGCTTCCAGTCAATCATTAATCCAGAAGAGGATTCCCCCCTGTCTTTGTTACTTAATTGATCAAAACAGGCAAGACGATCAGAGTCGTTATCAATATCCCAACAGGATGTAGACTCGGCAGCAACATTAAAAGCGACTACACTAAGTAGCAATGGTATGATTTTATTCAACCTAAAAAAATCTGTTGAGTGCAAAAAAGATGCGTAAGGAATTGATGTGCATAGGGAATTTAAAAACACCGTGGTCACCTGATTGGTGAAGAGTGTATTTTTAAATTTTCTAGGTGCATCAAAGCCTTGCGTAGACTTTTGTGATTCAACTGATTTATTTAGGTTCAACTTTATGACTCGAAGATTGTTTCCTGCATTTCACCGTTGGTACTTATAAATACCATTTTAACACCCGGTAGTTTAGACAAAATATAAGCGGATAAAAGATCCAGTAATTTTTTATTCTCATTTTCAAATGCAGCCAGGATTTTATCTGCAACAATCTGGCAGCGTTGTTCAACATTCGGTTTATCGACCCAACTTCTACTCATTTGCCAGCCTTTATCCATATCTTCATCTATTTTGTTAAAGAATTCGGCTCCTTCAGTTAGCATTTCATCTGGTACATCGACCGAATAGTTTTGCTCATCAATACTGATTTTAAGTATCATTTTTCCCCCATGATATTCAGCTATTATGTAAATGGATAATATGGAAATTAATCCCCTGAATCCATTTTACAGGCAAAAAAAAGCCGCAATAAAAGCGGCTTTTAAATTTTTCCTTTGGAATCAGCAGATACTAAGGCTGAGATCCTTTTTCTGCGTGAGCAATACCAACAAGTTCCATTGCTTTATCCATGTAAGTTTGACGGTATCCGTCTAATTCATGTCCGGCTTCTGGAGTAAAGTAATCTTTAAAATTAACGCCATTAGCTTGCTCATATGCAATAAATTTCTTTTGCATTGCAATCAATTCTTGAATCTTTGCCGCTTTATCGCTCATTTGTCTTCCTCTGCACAGTGTGCACAATAAATCATAAAATCTTTAAGTTGACGGGAATATAAGGGATTGCACCTAATTCGTCACTATCACTATGGTGGTAGAGAGGTAGATTAAAAACACTACCTCTGCAGTAGGTTACCAATCCAGAGATTAGTATCCGCCTTTACGCGTAGACATTGGGCAACCACCAATTTTCAAACCTTGCTTGGAAGGCATTCCAGGAAACATTTCATACATTTCCTTAGATTTTACTTTACGGCCCCAGATCTTACCCATTGCCTTCATGATGCTACGCTCGTTCGGCTCATCACCATTTAACGTTTCCTCGCGTACATATTTGACAACATCCCAGTGCTCATCAGTGGGGGTAATATCTTCTTCAGCGAAAAGTTCTGTCGCGATCTCTTCATTCCAGTCATTTGCATTTACCAGATAACCTTCATCTGTTCTTTCTACTGACTCAAGTGCCATAAGTTCTGCCTCGATATTGTTTAAAATGTTTGATTAAAAAATTCGTGACATACTTTCCCATAACTTACACAAAATGTCACTTATCCCATTGGTTATATAATCAGGGCAACTTATATATAGAATTGTAGGAACAAGCTTAAGCCACCAAAGCAGCTATTACCCATTAATATTTAGCTTTTTTCCTGCTCCTTATTCACCGCATCTATGCCTTTATGCGGTATAAAAATTCCCATACCAAGTAATTGTTTATCACCTAAACCCTGTTCCTGTAGCAGGACTGACTGCATTACATCCAGATCACTGATCATTATTTTTCGGGTTAATATGGTTCCCTGATCAGTTTTATGCGTCATCAATTTTCCACTCAGCATTTTTTTAACCTTAATATCTTTTTCGAGTAATTTCTGAACCATACCCTCGAGGAACTTATTTTCATCTTCAGTACCATCGGTATCCATGTACCGAGCAAAGATAGTAGTCAGTTTACTTAATTTTCGGGTGCTATAAGTTCCTACCTTTAACGAGTGACCATTGATATCCAGTGTTTTACCCGTTAAAGCTTTGATATCTTCCAGCCGGGTCGTGGGCACTCGAATGGTCATTTTAGTTCGGCGAGATACATTTAACACTTCTGTTTCGGGGTCATCAGGGCGCATCCATCCATTAGCTGATTCTGCCACGTGAATCTGATGTATACCGACCCGGGCTTCTTCTTTTATCCACGGTAACTGCTGAATAATTTGTTCGGATAAGGCAAAACCATGATCCAACGGTAATGATTTACACTCTATTTTAAAGAGCAGATCTAACACATCTTCGGGGACCTGATATTTTTCACCCTTTTCTTCGTCTTCTTGCCAGTACATTGTTGTCACACCCTAACGGACAGCTGTAAAAACAGCTTCCAGTCTGTCTTCCCAGTCTGGCGGCGTATCAGAAAAAGGGGGTTTGATATCCATTCTGAAAAATCTTTCGCCCGCAGCAGCACGCTGAGTAATGACATCTTTAAGATCTTCAAACGATTCGGCCTCTGGGCTTTGTAGTAAAACTTCACTTAACCACAACATATACAGTTCTCTCTAAATTTTAATTCGATTGTAATAACGGGCCCGATAATAAACCCGCTTATTTTCTGCACTATCTGTAAATGCCGAACGAGTATGTAATACATTATTACATATGACTCCTTCACCTGAATTCAACCGGTATTTGACATGATAAAGGCTATCCGATTCCAGATATTCAAACAGGCAGGTCAATGCATCCTGAGTTAATACATCATCTGCCCAGATTATATTGTGTTTACGTTTACTAAATCGCATTGCTAATACAGGGTCATGCTCAGCAACATGTTCCGGCATAAAAACTGCTGTACAAGTTTGTGGACGTATTTCAACCCCATCTTCAATATTTTCTGGAATACACATGACACCGGGATTTGACAGTGCTTCGATAAATTCTGGATTCTGATCACGTAAATGAATATAAACCATATCTGGATCTAACAGCTCATTAACCCCGCCTTGTTCAGAAGAATGTTCACAATGTAAAACAAGGGCAAGCACACGTTGGTGCAAAGGATTATAATAACCGTCAGTATGCCAGCCAATGGCTTTATTTGAATATGGAATATATGAATGACCACGCTGATGATCTACTACTGTTAACTTGGTGATACGGTCTTCCTGCGCACAAAGATTCTTATCCAGCTCTTTCAAACCTACCTGGTTGCCAATATTTTTAACCGCAGACAAGTGATCTTCTGCAGATTCTGACATCTTATAAAGGGCAAAATTATAATCATTGATCTGTTCTTTTATTATGGATAGAGATTCAGCAGGAATATGACCATCAGAATCAATGTCAATAAGTAGTTTGAAATCAGCAGAAGTTCTTTTTTGATAGGCTGAAAGTTTAGACTCAACCCAACGTTGGTAAGTAGCATCATCTTTTAAGTTAAAATAATTCATATTACGACCCGGTAATTTAGTTTATTAATATATTCTTATGCACGTTATCTAATACTATAAATTAAATGTATATCCCTATGGGGGTAAGACTAACTCTGTTTGCCCTCCCATCAGGTGAGTTAACAAATGCCTTCACCTTGTCTAAAATCTCCCGCATTCTTGTAATACTCTAAATTACAAGACCGATTAATATAAACTTATAAGTTAACTAGAGTCTTAATGGGAGACTAGACATATGGCAAAATATGATACTCCAATGCTTGACGAGCTGGAAAACGGCCCTTGGCCCAGCTTTATTTCAGGCATCAAACGTTTACGCGACGATCACCCTGACGAAAGAATTAATGCCGTCACTAACAGCCTGCTAGGTCAGTTAGAGCATTCATATGAAACACGCAAAGGTTACTGGAAAGGCGGAACTGTATCTGTATTTGGATATGGCGCGGGTATCATTCCACGTTTCTCTGAAGTTGCTGATGCATTCCCTGAGTCTAAGGAATTCCACACATTACGTATTCAACCACCTGCTGGAAATCACTACTCTACAGCTTCTCTACGTAGACTGGCTGATAGTTGGGAAAAACATGGTTCAGGCCTTGTTACTTTCCATGGTCAAACAGGTAACATTATGTTTATTGGTGCTGACACTGAACATACGCAAACTTTCTTTGACGAAATCAATGATTACGGTTGGGATTTAGGTGGAGCGGGACCAGACGTTCGTACGACTATCTCTTGTGTAGGTGCATCACGTTGTGAACAATCCTGCCTTGATGAGCAAAAACTTCATCGTGTTGTTACTAATAATTTCCAGGATGATGTTCATCGCCCTGCACTTCCTTATAAGTTTAAGTTCAAAATTTCTGGTTGTGGTAACGATTGTCAAAATGCAATCGAACGTTCCGACTTTGCCATCATCGGTACATGGCGTGATGACATGAAAGTAGATCAGGAAGCTTTCAAAGGCTACCTGGATACAAAAGGTCGTCAATACATTATCGACAATGTAACTTCACGTTGCCCAACTCAAGCTTTAAGCATTAATGATGATGACACTCTTGCAGTAGATAACCGCAACTGTGTTCGTTGTATGCATTGCTTAAACGTTATGCCTAAAGCTCTCTCTCCTGGAGATGACAAAGGTGCAACAATTGCAATGGGTGGAAAACGTACTCTTAAAATTGGTGATTTAATGGGTACAGTAGTTGTTCCATTTAAAGCATTGAACACTGAAGAAGATTATGAAGAACTGGTTGAGCTTGCCGAAGAAGTTATTGACTTTTGGGCAGAAAATGGTCTTGAGCATGAGCGTTGCGGTGAAATGATCGAACGTATCGGCCTGGCTAACTTCCTTGAAGGCCTTGATATTCCGGTTGATCCAAATATGGTTAACAACCCACGTCAAAGTTCTTACGTCCGTTTGGATACATGGGATGAAGAAGCTGAAAAATGGTTTGAAAGAAAAGCTGAAGCTTAAATTCCACAACAACCTTTTTAAAGCCGGTATTTAATACCGGCTTTATGTAACAAATTATTTATTAGGAGATTTTTATGTCAGACGCTCCACGTCCACCAATTGAATCAGGCGTTCCTGATGGGTTCCAGTTTATGCATCCTGTTATGCGTAAAAACTACGGTAACTGGGCCTACCACGAAGATCCACAGCCAGGTGTTTTAAAGCATGTTGCCCATGGTGGCGATGTTATTTACACTGTAAAATGCGCTACTCAGCGTATTCTTGATGTATTTACCCTTCGCACTTTATGTGACATAGGTGATGAATATGCTGATGGTCACGTTCACTTTACTTTACGCTCAAATCTTGAGTACATGGTTGCTAAAGAAGAGCAGGTTCAACCTCTTATAGATGCTCTTGAAGGCGCTGGTTTTATTGTAGGTGGAACGCGTAACTCAGTTACATCACTTTCACACACTCAAGGTTGGTTACACTGCGATATCCCTGGTACTGATGCATCTGGTGTTGTGAAATCCATGATGGATGAGCTGATTGGCGAATTCAAAAACTGGAACATGCCTAACCGCGTTCACATGACTACTTCGTGCTGTCAAATTAACTGTGGTGGTCAAGGCGACATCGCTATAAACGTTCAACATACTAAACCACCTAAAATCAATCATGATTTAGTGGGTAACGTTTGTGAACGTCCTTCAGTTGTTGCACGTTGTCCAGTTGCTGCGATACGTCCTGCAATGGTTGATGGCAAACCTTCACTGGAAGTTGATGAGAAGAAATGTATCTGTTGTGGTGCATGTTTCCCTCCTTGTCCTCCTATGCAAATCAACGATGCTGAGCATTCAAAACTGGCTGTATGGATTGGTGGTAATCACTCAAACGCAAGAAGCAAGCCTACTTTCCAGAAATTAGTTGCTGCTGGTATCCCTAACAACCCTCCTCGCTGGCCTGAAGCTACGGCTATCGTTAAGAAAATTCTCAAGACTTACAAAGAAGATGCTAAGGACTGGGAACGTATGAATGACTGGGTTGAACGTATTGGATGGCCACGTTTCTTCGAACTGACTGAATTACCATTCACTAAGTTCCATATCGATAACTGGCGCGGTGCACGTAATAGCTTGAACGCATCTACCCATATTCGTTTCTAGAGATCGAGGTTCAGATGAAATTTGCTATTCAAATTAATGAAGGTCCTTTTACTCATCAGGCTGCTGATACTGCATACCAGTTCACTAAAGCAGCGCTTGAGAATGGTCACGAGATTTTTCGTGTGTTCTTTTATCACGATGGCGTAAATAACGGCACGATGTATGGCGTACCTCCTCAGGATGATCGCAACGTTCAGGCGCTGTGGTCAGACCTTGCGGAAAAGCATGATCTGGATCTTGTGGTTTGTGTTGCTGCGGCCCAACGCCGTGGCATCATGGACGAAGATGAGGCTAAACGTCATGGTAAAGGAGCATCAAATATCGCTCCTAAATTCCGTATCTCTGGTTTAGGTCAATTGATCGAAGCTGGTATTCAGGCTGAACGTCTGATGGTCTTTGGTGATTAGGAGTTAATTATGTCAGTTACAAAGAAATTTACATATATAAACAGAAAAGCACCTTACGGTTCGGTTTATGCTCTTGAGTCACTCGAAGTTGTACTGATTGGTGCAGCATTCGAACAGGAAGTACAACTTGTATTCGTTGATGACGGTGTTTATCAGTTAACAAAAGGCCAGTCTACTGACGGTATTGGAATGAAAAACTTTTCCAAAACCTATGCTGCTCTGGGTGATTATGACGTTAATCAGATTTACGTTTGTGAGCAGTCTCTTGCTGATCGTGGTTTAACTCTGGATGACCTTCAGGCGTTAACTTACGAAGATGAAGATGATGACTGGGCTGAAAAGAGTTCAATGAATCTTGTTAATCGTGAACAGTTAGCTGATTTAATCAGCGATGCTGATGTTCTGTTAAATTTTTAAAGGAGATTATTTACATGTCAACTTTACATACTGTAAACAAGTCACCTTTTGAAAGAAATTCACTCGACACTTGTCTTTTACTGATCAAAAACGATTCTACTGTTTTATTGATTGAAGATGGTGTTGCAGGTGCGCTGCAAAATACGACTGCTTCTCAAAGCATCTCTGATGCAATGGGCGAAGGCGTTAAATTTGCTGTTCTTGGTGAAGATCTAAATGCTCGTGGTCTGTCCGCAGATCGAGTAATCGATGGCATTTCTGTTGTTGATTATGCCGGTTTTGTTCAGCTTGCTGTTGATCATGACAATGTTCAAAACTGGTTGTGATCAATAATTTTTGATTTATTTTTGTTTTTTAATATTAAAGCTTAATTTTTAAGCATTTTAGGAGATTTATCATGGCTCTAGAAGTAAACGGTAAAAGTTACGAAGTAGATGAAGAAGGTTACCTGGCTAACCTGAACGAATGGGACGTTGATGTTGCAGGCGCACTTGCTGCTTCTGATGACGCTGAACTGACTGATTCACACTGGGAAGTTATTAACTTCTTACGTGAGTACTACGAAGAGTATCAAATTGCTCCTGCAGTACGTGTTTTAACTAAAGCAATCGGCAAACGTCTTGGTAAAGACAAAGGAAACAGCAAGTACCTGTATGAACTGTTCCCTTATGGTCCAGCTAAGCAAGCTTGTAAGTATGCAGGTCTGCCTAAGCCAACTGGTTGCGTATAGTAGTCAGAACCAATCAATCAAAGTTGTCTGATCAATCTGGTCAGGCAACCTTGGTTACCATTTTCACATTAGTTTTTTAAAGAAAACCTTGTAGCGTACGGTTAATTTACAAAGTTTCCTTTTAACAACTAGCTTTCTGAGAGATAGATAGTCAATGAGTACATTTATTGCACTTTTATTCTGGTTCGCCACAGCCGTTATTATTTTCGGCCTGGCTTTTAAAATCAGGCAGTACTGGGTGACACCTGCCCCGTTAAAAATCCCTACAACTCCTGCCCCTACAACTCGAACTGGTGTCATTTTTAGAATGGCTAAAGAAGTTGTAGTGTTTGAAAGTTTATTCAAATCAAATAAATGGATCTGGATATTTGGCTGGATGTTTCACATGTCTCTGGCACTGGTACTTGCCAGACATATTCGTTATTTTCAGGAACAACCCTGGTTCTGGGTCAACATCATTCAACCATTTGGTAAATATGCCGCTTTCACAATGGTTATTGGCTTATTAGGACTGTTAGCACGCCGTTTTGTTGTTGCACGTGTTCGCTATATTTCAGCACCCTCTGATTATTTAATGCTTATCATGTTGATTTTTATCGGTATCAGCGGATTGATGATGCAACTCATTGTTCGCCCCGACATTATTGCTATTAAAGAGTATTTCCTTTCGTGGATGGGTTTTTCCATAACAGACTTACCCATTAGCACGCCTTTAGTTATTCATTTATTACTGGTTGCTTTATTGATGATCATTTTTCCATTCAGTAAATTGTTACACGCTCCTGGAATATTTTTCAGCCCGACCCGTAATCAGGTCGATAACCCACGTGAAAAAAGACATATTTCCAAGTGGGCGGCAGAACTTGAAACAGATAATAATAAGGGTTAGGAGATAGAAAATGGCTGATTTTGAAACTCCAGAGTTATTTAAAAATATCCATGTTCCTAAGCCCGAAGCGGGAACAATGGAGTCAGTAGGACCTTTTGTTGCTAAACCGGATCATCAGACTGACCTTGGTTTCCCAGCTGAGCTGGTTGATAACTGGGAAGAAAAAGCTGTTGAAGCGATGGGTGAAGCAGTCACTAAATATCGCGGCTTAAGAGTATTCCTGGATTCATGTGTTAAGTGTGGTGCCTGTACCGATAAATGTCATTACTACCTGGGTTCAAGTGATCCTAAAAATATGCCAGTAGCTCGTCAGGACCTGTTCCGCTCTGTTTATCGCAAGTACCACACACCAACCGGTAAATTCCTGAGCAAACTCGGGCTCGAATGGTTGGTCGGTGCCAAATCCATGACTAAAGATGTTCTTGATGACTGGTACAACTATTATCATCAGTGCTCTGAATGTCGTCGTTGTTCAGTTTACTGCCCATACGGTATTGATACAGCCGAAATAACCATGGCTGCTCGTGATGTTATGGCCCAGGTAGGTCTGGGTATGAAATACAACAATGAAATTATTGCTAAAGTTTACAAAATTGGAAACAACCTCGGATTACCCGAACGTGCTCTGGCAGACACACTGGAAGGCCTTGAAGAAGATATTGAGGATGAAACAGGTGTTAAAGTTGAAATGCCTTTAGATAGAAAAGGCGTGGATATTCTTCTGGTAACTCCCTCAGCTGATTTTTTTGCTGAACCTCATGTCGATGGTTTAATGGGTTACGCGAAAGTATTTCATGAAGCTGGCGTTAGCTGGACAATAAGCTCAAAAGCCTCTGAAGCAGCCAACTTTGGTATGTTTATCGGTAGCTACACCAACATGCGTAAAATATCTTTACGTATCCGTGAAGCTGCTATTGATCTTGGCGTAAAACGTATTGTTTATGGTGAGTGCGGTCATGCCTGGCGTGTTGGATACAGCTTTCTAAACACATTGGCAGGTCCGTTTGACTTCCTGGATCAGAACTACCCTGTTCCACAACACATCTGTGAATTTACTCATAATGAAATCAAAAAAGGTAAACTTAAATTTGATCCTTCTGAAAATGACTGGATGACTCTTACCTTCCACGACTCATGTAATGTGGCACGTGGTTCTCGTATGGGTGATAAACCCGGCGGACAATTCACAATACCTCGCGACATTATCAAAACTGTCTGTAACAACTATGTTGACATGGCACCTGAAACTATTGGCGAAGGAACCTTTTGCTGTGGCGGTGGTGGCGGTCTGCTGACCGATGATCTGATACCTGTTCGCGTTAAAGGAGCTATGCCTCGTATGACGGCATTAACTAATGTCGTTCAGGAAGAAGGCGTTACTCACATGGCTGCAATATGTGCGATCTGTAAATCTCAATTCACCAAGGTTCTGCCCTATTACAATTTGGGCATGGATATGATTGTCAGTGTGCACCAACTTGTCTCAAGTGCAATTATTCTGACTGGTCAGGGTGACGATGAAGAAAGTAAAGCGGAACCCGCTGAATCAACTACCGAATAAGTAATTATTTAGAATTTTATTTTCAATTTTATATTTTCCAGTGAAAACTGTTAGTCACAGGAGCTAAAAATGGCAACAAGTACAAAAGAGATGAACACGAAACTTACCTTTAGAAAGTATGAAGAAGGAGATAGTCAATATAGAAATATCGGCGACGATATCTTCAATGAAGATACTACCTTCAAATGTCCTACCTATGTTCATCGTACACCCCCCTGCCAGGGAAGCTGCCCTTCAGGTGAAGATATTCGTGGCTACCTTGATATTGTTAGAGGTATAGAGACACCACCAGAAGGTGTATCTATGCAGGAATATGCTTTCCGTCGTTCTACTGACGCAAACCCTTTCCCTTCAATGATGGGTCGTGTTTGTCCAGCTCCTTGTCAAGATGGTTGTAACAGGAACCAGGTTGAAGACTTTGTTGGCATCAACTCTGTAGAACAGTACATTGGTGACACCGCTAAACACGAAAGTTATAAATTTGATAACAGTGCGGCTCTATCCGGTAAAAAAGTTGCAATCATCGGTGGTGGACCTGCTGGTCTGGCTGCAGCCTATCAATTACGTCGCATGGGTCATGAATCAGTTGTATTTGACGACCATGATGAGCTGGGTGGCATGTTTAAATATGGTATTCCAGGATATCGTACTCCTCGTGAATTCTTAAACCATGAAATTCAGCGTATTCTGGACATGGGTGGAATTGAAGTAAAACTGTCTACACGCGTCGGTACTGACGTAAAAGTTGAAGATCTCGAATCTGATTTCGATGCCATTATCTGGGCTATCGGTTGTAAAAGTGGTCGCGGTCTTCCTGTTCCAAACGCAGACGCACCTAACTGTGTATCTGGTGTTGCTTTCCTCGAAGCATTCAATAAAGGCTCTATGCAGGTAACTGCAAATAAGGTTGTCTGTGTAGGTGGTGGTGATACATCAATCGACGTTGTATCTGTAGCACGTCGTTTAGGAAAAATTGACACATTACCTGAAAATGAATTACCAGAGCATGTAATCGGTGGTTATGTTGCTCATGATTCGGCCTACGCGGCTGCTCGTGACGGTGCCGAAGTTACTCTGACATCATTGTTCCCACGCGCAGATATGACTGCTGCTGAACACGAAGTTGATGATGCTATCCGTGAAGGTGTCGATATTCAGGACGGCGTTATGCCAGTTGAAGTTATTGTTGATGACAGTGGTCGTGCAACAGCTTTGAAAATGGCTAAATGTGAAATGGTTGACGGTAGACCAACACCTGTTGAAGGCACTGAGTATGAAATCGAGTGTGACCTGATTGTTTCTGCAATCGGACAGTCAGGCGATATGGAAGGCATTGAAGAGTTTGATAATGGACGAGGATTGATTGATTCTGATAACTATTACCGTGTACCTGGCAAAGAAGGTCACTTCGTTATTGGTGACATCATTCGCCCCCACCTGTTAACTACAGCAATTGGACAGGCTTCAGTCTGCGCAGAAACAGTAAATGCTTACATGAGCGAATCTAACCTGGGTAAACGTCCTAAAGTTGACGTTCATCATTTTGATCTACTTAACAAACTAAATGAAGCTCACCTTGACCCTAAAGATTATGAGCATGTCAATGAAGATCGTGGAACTGATAGTGCTGATTATGCAGTGCACAACTTTGAAGACCGTTCATCACAGGAAATAATTTCTTCTGATCACCTTTTCCTTGGACACTTTGGCTATGAAGAACGTAATATTCGAGGCCAGGTTGTGCCTTCTTCGGAAGAAGTTTTAGGTCACTTTCAAGATCGTCTGGTTCCTCTTAGTGAAGAACAGGCTGTTTCTGAAGCTGGTCGTTGCATGAGTTGCGGTATGTGTTTCGAATGTGATAACTGTGTTATCTACTGCCCTCAGGATGCTGTTTTCAGAGTTAAAAAAGACAGTAAAACTCTTGGTCGTTATGTAGACACTGATTATTCAAAATGTATTGGCTGTCATATCTGTTCTGACGTTTGCCCTACTGGCTATATCGATATGGCTATGGGTAATCACTAAGCACTAATGGCTTAAAACACAACGGTGGATTTATTTGTGGGATTTTTTATGAATGGTCGTCAACTCTCAAAACTTCTACTGACCTCAGCTTTATTGCTGTGGTCAATAGGCAGCTTTGCAGCTGGTATTAGTTATTCCGGTCCTAATCGTGATGCAGGTGGAAATATTGTTCCGACGCCTAAAGGCGAAAAGTGCGTGGCACCTATTGCTGATATGCGTGCAAATCATATGGATTACCTGAAACACAAACGCAATGAAACCATGCGACAGGGAATTCGTACCGAAAAAAATAGCCTTGTCGAGTGTATTAATTGTCACGTGACCCCGGGTGAAGATGGAAAAGTTGCGCGAATAAACGATGAAAAACATTTTTGTGCCAGTTGCCATCGTTCTGCAAGCGTAACGCTTGATTGTTTTGAATGTCACGCTGACCGCCCTGTAGAATATTTCAGCAGGTTACCTGGTAAGGATGTATTCGCTTTAAATCCAGCATTGAGTTCAAATACACCTCATGTAGTTTTGAACAGGAAGGGTGAGTGATCATGAGCCCAAAAAATACAAAACCTGAAATGAACGAAACAAATAAAATAGATCAGTATCGCCGCAAACTGCTTGGTGGCTCTGCTGCAGCTGTTGCAGGTTTAACACTTGCTCCAGGCTTGATTTTAAATACAGTACAGGCTAAATCTGCAGATCAGGCAGTTTCTAACAAAAACCGCTGGGGCCTGCTAATTGACACTAAAAGATGTGCCGATGGCTGCACTGACTGTGTTACTGCCTGTAACACTGAACACGGTTTACGTGAAATTCATGGTCCAGCTACCGATGCACAATGGATACGTAACGTAACCCTGAAAAATAAGTCTACAGGTCATACTGTTAATATGCCGGTAATGTGCCAGCATTGTGAAAACCCACCCTGTGTCGATGTTTGTCCAACGGGTGCTTCTTTCAAACGTGATGATGGAATCGTATTAGTTGATAAGCATATTTGTATTGGTTGTCGTTATTGCATGATGGCCTGTCCTTATAAAGCTCGTAATTTCATTCACGAAGTTCTCACTGACCAGTTACCAGTTGCTCCTCGTGGTAAGGGTACTGTTGAATCATGTACGCTTTGTGTACACAAGGTAGATAATGGTGACGGCACTACAGCCTGTGCAGATGCCTGTAAACATGGAGCAATTACTTTTGGTGATTTGAACGATAAGAACAGCTTAATTTCCAAGAAACTGGAAATAAGTGGTGGTCGAGAATTACGCGCAGAACTAGGCCTGAATACAGGCGTACGTTATCAAGGTCTATAGCTTTAGGAATTCCTGGAATGAAAAATATTCGTTACACATCAATAGAAGGTAATTCAGTCAAATTCCTCGCTTTATTAGGAGTTTACGGCTTTTTTATCTTACTGGGATTTTATGCATTCATTACGATGGAGCATGAAGGTCACTGGATAACAGGAATGACTAATCAGGTTATCTGGGGATTACCTCATGTTTTTGCTATATTTCTCATTGTTGCAGCTTCTGGTGCACTTAATGTTGCTTCCATCGCATCAGTATTTAACAAGAGCTTTTATAAACCCCTGGCAAAATTATCTGCTGTGTTATCTCTTGCCCTGTTAGCTGGCGGGCTTGCTGTTCTTTTATTAGATCTTGGTCGCCCTGATCGTTTGATCGTGGCTATTACCTACTATAATTTCAAATCAATATTTGCCTGGAATATTATTCTTTATACTGGATTTTTCGGTATCGTTGGCATCTATCTGTGGACTATGCTCGACTGGCAGGTTGAAAAATATAAGCGTATTGCCGGAACTGCAGCTTTTATCTGGCGCTTAATACTCACAACAGGTACAGGTTCAATATTTGGCTTCCTGGTATCTAGACAGGCTTATGACGCCGCAATTATGGCTCCCATGTTTATCATCATGTCATTTTCATTCGGACTCGCAATCTACCTTCTTGTGTTAATGGCAGGTTACAAATGGACTGGTCGCGAACTCGGTGATGCGGTTATAAATAAACTAAAGAATCTAATGGGTGTTTTCATTGCAGCTACCCTGTATTTTTCTATGGCTTATCACTTAACTAATCTTTATGCGACTGAACATCATGGCATTGAAGCATTTGTTCTTATGGAAGGTGGCGTGATCACTAACATGTTCTGGTATGGCCAAATAATACTTGGTGCAATTATTCCATTACTTATTGTCTACTGCCCTCGTCCATCTAAAAGTAGAACCATGATCAGTATCGCTTCAATTCTGGTGATACTTGGCGGATTAGCATCTTTATATGTCATTCTTATCGGTGGTCAATCTTACCCTATGACTCTAGTTCCAGGTTATGAGGCCACCTCAACTTTTGCAGATGGTGTAATTTCAGAATATAGCCCTAGTATCTGGGAATTCATGTTAGGCATGGGTGGAGTTGCTATATCACTGGTAATTGTTACTTTCGCCATGAAGATTTTTCGCTTACTACCCGACAGCCTGTCTGACAGTATCGCTGCTCCGCAAAAATAATATTCTAAATTTATATTGCAGTTAAAAAAGCCTGCCTGGATTTTATATTAAATCAGGGCAGGCTTTTTCGTTTATACTCCATTAGTGTTAAACCGTAATCAAATTTATCACCACGAAGCACACGAAGGGCACAAAAGAAATAAATTAATTTTCATATTTTCTTTGTGCCCTTCGTGTGCTTCGTGGTGCGTAAGTACTTTTTAAAGGGCTTCAGACTTGTCCTCCTTTTATATATCTGCTGCTCACAAATCCTCTGGTAAAACAACCTTATCTATTGGAATCTCTGCTGCAATTCGTCAGCGCGGTCTATCGATCCAATCCTTTAAGAAAGGACCAGATTACATTGACCCCATCTGGTTAAGTCAGGCAACTGGAAGACCTTGTTATAACCTTGACTTTTTCACCTCTGGAAGAGATTTCATACTCAATCAATATAACCAGTACCGTCAGCAAAAAGATGTTGTTCTGGTTGAGGGGAATATGGGATTATTTGACGGCATGGCTCTAGATGGTAGTGATAGTAATGCGGCTATGGCCAGGCTTTTAAATATTCCGGTTATACTTGTAGTTGATACCTCAGGCACAAGTCGCGGAATAGCACCATTACTTAATGGCTACCAAAGCTTTGATAAGGATATTCAATACGCAGGTGTTATTCTTAATAAAGTTGCCGGTAGTCGTCACCAGTCAAAATTAACCAATGTCATTCGAGAATATACTGATTTCAACATATTAGGATCTGTTCCAAGAAATAGTGATATTCAGGTAACAGAAAGACACCTCGGTTTAATTCCAGGCTATGAAATGGAAGAAGCTTCCAATACTGTCATTGACTTACTTGCTACAAGAGTTCGTGAAAACATTGATATTGATGCCCTGCTTTCTATTAAAACAGAAATACCTGCTTCTACTCAAAAACAGAGCTTCTCAGGTTCAATAAATAAGGACAAATCTGAAAGACTTAAAATTGCCGTTGCAATGGATAAAGCTTTTGGGTTTTATTATCCAGGTGATCTACAGCAATTTGAGCAGCAGGTCGTTGAAATTGTACCTTTTAATTGTATAAAGGATTCAAAACTACCCCCTCAAATAGATGGCCTGTTCATTGGCGGTGGATTTCCAGAAACTCAGCTTGAAAAATTATCTTTAAATAAATCCATGCTTGGGTCTATCAAAGAAGCTATCGAAGGAGGCTTGCCCACTTATGCAGAGTGCGGCGGACTGATGTACTTATGTGATCAAATAAGTTATGAAAACAAAACTTTTCCAATGTGTAATGTAATCGAAGCAAACGTAGAAATGCATAAAAGACCACAAGGTCGAGGTTACGTAGTTTTAGAATCTACTGACAGTCACCCATGGCTTTCAAACGAAAAACAAACAATCAAAGCACATGAATTTCATTATTCGGCTCTTAATGGTTTACCTAAAAACACCAACTTTGCTTATACTATTAAAAGAGGAGCGGGTATTGATAGTATAAATGATGGTATAATTTTGCATAATATGATCGCAAGTTATTCTCACCTAAGACAAACTGATGAATGTTCCTGGGTTGATAACTTTGTTTCTTTCGTTAAAAGATGTAATGGACAGAGTAAAAAATGATAACAGTAACACCCGAAGCTGCAGCACAAATTAAATTTTCAGCTAAAGAATCTGGCATTAATGATGCCGTTCTACGAATAGCTATAAAGCAAATTGAGGATGGTTCTCTGCACTATGCTATGGGTTTTGATGATGCTATCTCTGACAATGACCTTCGATTCGAAAATGAAGGCGTAAAACTTGTAATTGCAGAATCTTCACAAATCTATGCCCAGAACATGACTTTAGACTTCGCCGAACTAGATAATGGAGAGAAAAACTTCATATTTTTAAATCCTAATGATAAAAATTATTCTCCCTCCGTATCGGAATAATTTTTAATGACCAGTGAATCACAGCAAAATACAGAAAGTTCATTTCAGCTTTCTTTTCGGTTTTTACCGGAACTAAGCTCTTTACACCGGGCTTTTCTGTGTATATTTCGCTGTAGAGTTGTTGGTTTCCTTGCTCTTCTGGCAGTGAGTCTGGCTGGATTATTTCTGACTTCATTCTGGCTTTCACCTACTCAGAGTGAATCAGGTCGATTAATTTTTAACCTACTAATTTTCCTTTCTTTATCCATACTTATTATTAGTTTTTATCTAATATGGATTGATTTGTTAAAACCTGTTCTCGACATTGAGGAATGGTCTCAACAAATGCGTAGTGGGAATCTCGACTATAAAACAAAAGTACCTAAATACGGTGAATTATCAAAGCTTACCGAAGATTTAAACGACCTTGGGACCATGATGAATCATCTGGCCAAAGATACGGAAGAACAGCTTCACCACCACACCAAACATACAGAACTTAAAACGCAGTCACTGGGCATACTTTATGATGTTGCCGCCAGCATCAATATTTCCAGTAGTCTGGATGACCTACTAAAAAGATTTCTTAGAACATTGACCGAAGTGCTTCATGCGAATGCAGGGGCTGTACGACTGCTAAATAAAGATGACCAGATGGAGTTAATGGCAAGCATCGGTTTTGACGAAGAACTAATAGAAAAAGAACGACTTCTGCCCACCGAAAGTTGTGTCTGCGGAAAAGTAGAAAATTGCGATGATCTCATCTTTCAGGATAGTGTTTTACCCTGTAACAAAAAGGTAGGACATCAGTTTTTTGGTTCAGATCAGGGGCTCATTGTTGTACCGCTACAATATCAGGGAAAAACTCTGGGTGTATATAATCTATTTGTACATCAGGATATTTATAAACAAAAAAACAATAGCGATTACAAAGAGTTATTTACCAGTATCGGTCGTCATTTAGGCATGGCAATAGCAAAGGCCCGGCTGGATGAAGAATCAACAAAAGTCTCTATCATGCACGAACGTAATAGACTGGCTTTTGAATTACATGACTCTCTCGCTCAGACCCTTGCCAGTATGCGTTTACAGGTTAGAGTGCTTGATGAAATAATGCATTCGAATGACGAAGCTGCAAGCTGGCAGCAATTAGAAAGAATAGAAAGTACCGTGGATGAAGCCAATACTGAATTACGTGGTTTAATTGCTCACTTTCAGGCTCCAATTCGAAAACAGGCTCTTATTCCAGCAGTACAGGATATTGTTAAACGTTTTAGAACTGAATCTGATATCCACATTTTCTTTCAGCATACCATCAATAACCCGCTAAAATTATCTGATAAATATCACCTGGAAGTCATTCGTATTATTCAGGAAGCATTAAATAATTTACGTAAACATAGTGAAGCTAATGTTGCTAGAATTATGATACGTCAGCGAGACACCGGTCGATTACATATACTCATAGAAGATGATGGTATTGGCCTGCAAACATTACCTGAAAACAGTAAACCCGGCGAACAAATTGGCCTGAAAAGCATGAAAGAAAGAGCTTCCAGACTCAAAGCCGATTTTGCGATGGAAAGTGAACCGGGTGAAGGAACGAGAATAATCCTTGAATTCGACCTCAACAGAGCCCAATCTACTCAACCTTCTGTTAAGATTGATACCAGCTTTAACTTAATATAAAACCTATGAATTTACGCGTACTAGTCATCGATGATCACACCCTGTTTCGCGAAGGCCTTGAAGGGCTTTTAACTCGCAGAGATATTGACGTTATAGCTTCTGTCGGCGATGGAGAAACGGGCATCAAGCTAGCACAGGAATTAAATCCTGACATTATCCTACTGGATATGAGGATGCCCGAAATCAATGGCCTTGGCGTACTAAAGAAGCTCAACGAATGTGGCCTGACAATGCCTATCAGCATGCTAACCACCAGTACCGAAGAACGTGATCTTGTTGAAGCTTTACGCAGTGGAGCAAAAGGATATTTACTGAAAGACATGGAACCAGATTCTCTGGTCGTTGCCTTAAGAGACATAAAAGAAGGTAAAACAGTTGTAGCCCCTACCCTTACGCCTATTTTAGCCAAAGTAGTCAAAGGTGATGCATTCAATGCCAGCGATGAAAAGACACCCTTTGAAGACCTGACACCCAGAGAAACTGAAATATTGGGTTTATTAGCAGAAGGTCAAAGTAACAAGGTCATAGCCCGTAATCTGGGTATTTCTGATGGCACCGTCAAACTGCATGTTAAAGCTATTTTACGAAAACTAAGTGTACATTCCCGCGTCGAAGCAGCCGTACTGGCCGTCGAACACGGCATGAAAGAATCGCAGAAAACTTCAGAATTTTAGGAAACACTGCGCGTATCATTTAAGGTCTGCTAGTTTTTTGAGATCCTTTTGTTTTCCTGACTAATCATACATAAATGGCGATGACTGAATTAAGAATTTAATGTTATTTTAGCCATTCAGCACGACTTTTAGACGGAAGATATTCAAGGAAAGATAGCATACTGCTTAGCTGAAAGTACATCCCTGGCCAAGCACCCTCTTTGGGCTATCCCTGCCCATCGGGTATAAGGCCATCCATGGCCAAAAAAAACCACCTGCAATTTAAAATTGATCAGGTGGTAATGTGCCCTATTAACCATTTTGGAGGCACACTAATAATAACGTTGAGAAAAATATCTACCGATAACACAAGTTAACCCTTTATCAATCAGTCAACTGATTTAATTGATCAGGATCAATTAAAACTTAGCTAAACGCATAGAATTCAAAACCACAATAACAGAACTTGCCGACATTCCAATAGCTGCCACCCATGGAGCTACCAGGCCCGCCATAGCAAAAGGGATGGCAATTAAGTTATATAATATCGCCCAACTTATGTTCTGTTTTATCAGCCTTAAGGTCTTATCTGCTAACCTTATAGATTGAGGAATAGACTTTAATTTACTGCCCAATAAAAGAAAATCACTATGATTATTAGCCAGTGCAGTGGAATCAGCAAGGCTAAAAGAAACATCTGCACAAGCAAGTGTAGGTGCATCATTAATACCATCACCAACCATAGCCACAACTTTACCCTTAGCCTGTCGATCAACAACCCATTGCATCTTCTGTTGAGGTGTCATGCTTGCTGTATATTCATCTATACCAAGTTCATTAGCTGCACTCGACACACTTTCAACAGTATCACCACTTAGAATAACCGGTTTAATGCCCATCATAATCAGTTGATGAATGGTTTGCTTACTTCCCTCTCGCAAGCTATCTTCAAACAGGAAAATAGCTAAAAGTTGATTATCAACAGCCAGACAGGAAATAGAATAATTACCTTCCCTGGCTGATTTAATTTTTTCTTTTTGCCAAACTTCAAGATCAACAATAAATTCACTGATATAGTCATAAGAACCGAACCGCCAGACTTCTGCTTCAGAGTTTTTAAGAACACTTCCCTGCATACCCTGCCCGACTATATTTTGAATATCTTCAACTTTAATAGAAGTATTAACTTTCTGTTTATACATGGCTTTTGCAATTGGATGTTCAGAATGTGCCACCAAATTATTAAGAGTCGATAATGCATTTTGTTGATCAACTTCCTGTAGCCAGATAACATCCACCAGTTCTGGTTTACCCTCGGTTAAAGTTCCCGTTTTATCAAATACAAACAAATCAATAGCTTGTACTTTATTAAGGATAGACATATTAATAGCCAGGATACCTTTCTTAAGAAAGCGGCTTGAACTTAGTGTCAGCGCAATGGGAACGGCAAGTGCCAGCGCACAGGGACAGGTTACGATTAACACCGACACGGTAATAACAAGCCAGTTAGCACTTCCCTGATAAATCCAGAATAAGGATGTCAATAAAGCAATGACAAGGATAAATAATACGAACCTAACGGCAACTTTGTCAGCAACTACAGACTGTATAGGTTTATTTTCAAGGCCAGACTCAGCTAGTCGGCTAATTTCTGCAATAGTAGAATCCATTTCAGATGATTTGACTATGGCTAAAACTGGTTGATCATAATTAACAGAACCAGCCATAAGCCGATCTCCCGGCCCATGTCCTATAGCTTTACTTTCTCCCGTGAGCAGCGATTCATTAAAGCTACTCTGGCCTTCTACTATTTCGCAATCTACGGGTATCTGTCCACCCGCAAGAATCTGAATTTTATCACCTGGTGACAAGTCCAGAACTGAAACCAGCTGGATGCTACCATTTTCATCTACCCTGTTTGCATCTACTGGTTGTGCCAGTGCCAGACGCTCAAGCTGATCAGAAGCTTTAACTCTAGCTTGTTGTTCCAACCTTCTGGCTAACAGGATAAACAATACAAACATGATGATTGATTCGTAATAAACTTCACCAACCCCAGTAATCGTTGATTGAACACTCAATAGGTAAGCACTTGATAAACCTAAAACAATAGGAACATCCATGCCAATAACTCTGCGTTTTAAGTCAGACCAGACACCAAAGAAAAACTCCTGCGCTGGATAAAGCAAAATAGTAAGAGTGACAAACATGCTGACCCAACGACCGGAAGTCTCCCAGTTAGCAAACTGCCCCTGTTCATCGGGACCACCAATAAACCAGGTGGCCACAGCGAAATGCATCGGAATCATGCCAATAATAGCCGTGTAAAATATGCGTTGCAGATTTTTACGTTTATTATCCTTCTGCAATTCAAGATAATGAGAAGGTTCATAAGGGTGAGCTTGATAGCCGATAGAAACAATAGTCGCTAAAATCTCGCTCAGGGCTATTTGTTTCGGATCCCATCGGACTCTTGCTCGCTGAGTAATATCGTCGATATGTACATCCAGTACCCCCTGCTGTTGACGTAGATGTAACTCATTGAGCCAGACACAGGCTGAGCAGCGAATACCTTCCAGAATTAAATATGCTTCCTGCCAGTCATCACGACCTCGAACAAAGGATTTCTGAACAGATTCATTATCGTAGATACTGAGTTTATCAAGCACTTCCTGCAGGTTCTGCTGTTGATTACTATTAACGCCCAGATCACGAGATTGATAATAATTTTCCAGCCCGGCATCAATAATTGTTTTACAGACAGCTTTGCAGCCATGACAGCAAAAATTCCTTTCTTCGTCCTGTATCTGAAGCTTTTCCTGACTATTTAAATCAACGGGCAAACCGCAATGAAAACATTGTTTTGAGTGATAGTCTGTTTTAGTTTGAGTTGCTTGATTACTACTCATTACCACATATCTTGTTCGTAGGGTGTGCCATGCGCACCATTATCATTGAGCCTAAAAGTAAGTTTCAATTTTACCTGAATGCTATCGTTGCGAATACTGCTCGTTGCCATTTTCGCCATGGATGGCGTATATGCAGATATTGCATGGAGCAATATATCTGTCCATGGCCTCCCAGCATAAGCTAAAACCATATTTGATTCAGATTGAGTGAAATTTTGTCTTTTGGGTGTTTGTACGAATACTGCTCGTTGCCATCCATGGCCTCCCAGCATAAGCACATCCATGTGCAAAAAAAATGTCCTTAAAAAAATTAACGTACTTTTTAAGGACACTATATTATTCATAAAATACAACAGCTTAACAAGCAAATGAATATTGAGTTACTGTTATACATTCCATTTATTAGACATTTGTCTAATAAATGCCTCAATCTTCTACTCTATCACGAAGGTAATTTTTAGTAATATCACTTCGTTTAACACTTACACTTTGGCTGATTAAGCTATATGTATCAAACTTTGATAATTTCTGGTGACTACCATCTTCCACTTTGCCTTGCTCCTCCGTAGTCATTTCATATCTAGGTTTAAATTTACTAATTTTCATTTTCTACTCTCGATGCTATTTCTTATTTGATTCAAATTGATCATCGTTAGTTAATAGTGATGATAATGGCTTAACAGATTTGGCTTTCCAAACAAAAGAACTGAGGGATATCTGGTGGGGGAAAGCTAGAGAAGGTCATACTTTTAATAGTGATGTGACTTCTGCATTAAAGAATGCAGGCTGGGAAGTTCGAGAAAACATTGAGTTACCTGAGTTGTTTAATTGTCAACTGGATAAAAATTATGGTGATGTAGATGTTTTAGCTTGGAGGCCTGATAGAAATGAAGTTTTGATAATCGAATGTAAAGATCTCTCACTTGCACGTAATTATTCAGAGATTGCAGCTCTTCTTTCTGAATTTCAGGGCAAAGAAATTAATGGTGAACCAGATAAACTTTGTAAACACCTGATCCGTGTAAGTTTAGTTAAACAACATTTAAATGAACTTAAAAGTTTTATTAATATGGATGAAGTTAGCATTGTTTCATGCCTTATATTTAGCGGAGTGGTTCCTATGCAATATGCTGTTAATGATCACCCATATGGATCCATTCCATGTTCACCGTAATGGAGCCACCCAATGATCGGCCTAATGGAGCCACCTGATGTTCACCGTAATGGCACCAGGTGATGTTCACCATAAAGGATCCATCTAAGGGCTAGTTCCTCCCTCAAACTCCTGTTTTTTCGGGTATCGTGCTCACTCTTTTTAGTGAGGAGATACCTACCATGACAAACCGGAGATTTGAAATGCATGAGATTAGACAAGTACTCGTTCGTATGCGAATGGGAGAATCCAACCGTACTATCGCTAAAACAGGCCTCATCGGTCGGCGTAAGGCGGCGGCCCTACGCGAACTGGCACAGGAACACGGATGGCTTGAAGTGGATCAGCCATTACCCGATGAAGCAGAACTGGCAACCCACTATGCAGATAAACCCCGGACTGCAACCACGATATCGCTGGTCACCCCCTATCATAAACAGGTAAAAACCTGGCTCGAAGCTGGAGTACAGGGCACGACCATTCACCAGACCCTGGTCAATCGATATGGCTTTTCTGGTAGTTATTCCTCCCTGCGCCGTTACCTGAACAAACTCGAAGCCGCCAACCCCAGATTAACCACCGTGATGGAGTTTTCACCAGGTGACGCAGCACAATTAGATTTCGGTGCTGGCCCTAAAATGGTGGATACTGATACCGGCGAAATCAGAAAAACCTGGATCTTTGTGATGACCCTGGCCTGGAGCCGGCACATGTATGCAGAATTTATCTGGGATCAAACCGTGGCCACCTGGCTGGCCTGTCACCGTCGCGCTTTTGAGTGGTTTAACGGGCTGCCTGCACGGGTAATTATCGATAATCCCAAGTGCGCTATCACCAAAGCCTGCTACCATGATCCCCAGGTACAACGCGCCTATGCTGATTGCGCGGAAGGTTATGGTTTTCTGATCGCCCCCTGTCCAGTGCGCGATCCACAAAAGAAAGGCCGGGTAGAATCCAACGTTAAATACATCAAGAATGCCTTCGTGCCGCTACGTGAATTTCGGAGCATGACGGATGCCAACGTGCAGTTAAAACAGTGGCTGATGGAAGTGGCCGGTAACCGGCTGCATGGAACCACACGGGTTCAACCACTCAAACGCTTCGTTGAAACCGAGCAGCAGGTGCTCAAATCCCTGCCGGATGTACCGCCTGAACTGGCGGTCTGGGCCAAAGTCAAAGTGCATGGCGATTGCCATGTACAGTTTGAACAATGCCGTTACTCGGCACCCTATCAACTGGTTCATCAATCATTATGGATGAAAGCCAGTGATACCTCCGTACGAATTTATCTGGCGCATGAACTCAAAGCGATCCACCCGAAATTAAAGCACCCAGGTGATCGCTCTACACTGGATGAACATCTGCCACCGAATGCACTGGCTTATAAAATGCGTGATCCACAATGGTGTCTCAAGCAGGCGGCGCAAATCGGCGAGCAGTGTGAATGCCTGATCAAACGCCTGTTTAACGATAAGGTACTCGATAACCTGCGTGCCGCCCAGGGTATCGTTGGGTTTAAAAAACGCTACGGTAATATCCGGGTCAATGCGGCCTGCCACCGTGCACTGACCTTCGACAATATCCGTTATCATGCGGTCAAACAGATCCTTGAAAAAGGACTAGATCAACAGGCTTTTACGGAAACCAGCTTCGATACCCTGGCGGATAGTTATACCGGTGGCGGTCGCTACTCCCGTGACCCCGGCAGTCTGCTGAAACACTAAGTTAAACATCAAACCCAAACCATAAAGAGACATTAATTATGCTAAATCCCATACCCGAATTAACCCCCTTACTGAAACAACTGCGCTTGTCCGGCATGACCGAAAGTCTGGCCGCCCGTAACCGGGAAGCGATCGAACATCAACTCTCACATCCTGAATTTCTGGCGTTGTTAGTGCAGGATGAAGTGGCCCGTCGAGAGCAAAAGAAATACGCCATGCGTGTACGGCGCGCCGGATTCAGAAGCAACAAAACACTGGAGAGCTTTGATCTGGATTTTAACCCCCATATCAATCAGGCCCTGATTAAGGAACTGGCCAGCTGTGGCTTTATTGAAGAAAAAGTGGCGATACTGATTGCAGGCCCCTGCGGCACCGGTAAAAGCCATCTGGCACAGGCGCTCGGTCATTGTGCTGTTCAAAAGGGTTATGATGTACTGTGCTATACCCAGACCAAGCTACTGAGTCACCTGCATGCCGCCCGTGCAACTAACACTTACGAACGGCGTTTCCAGACTTTGGCCAAGGTACCGCTGTTAATTATCGATGATTTTGGACTCAAACCCCTTAAATCCCCTCATGATGAAGATTTACATGACCTGATCGATGAACGATATGAACGTAGTGCGACCATCATCACCAGTAATCTGGACTTCAGTGAATGGGGTGATGCTTTCCCCAATAAATTACTGGGTGCGGCCACTCTGGATCGGTTGCGTCATAATGCTTATCGGCTGGTGCTAGAGGGTGAAAGCTATCGTTCGCCCAGGCCATTTCCTATACAAGAAGGACAAAACCAGGAGAGTAGTGCAGGAGGTCTCCGTGTGGACAAAGAGTGAATTTCCTTCGTCCCTCAGGAACGTGTGGATAAGCCGTGGATATTCGCTGGGGCGAAAATCAACAGCTTGCCCACACTAATTCACCCTTTGCCCACACTACGCCGCATTAAGGTAAAGAAGAAAGCTGAGTGCCTGCGGCGCAACAACAACAAATTTTTAAATAAAAAAACAGTTGAAAGATGAGCTAAAACAGACTAAAAATACACCCTGTTTGAGGCGGTATATGACACCCTAAAGTGGCTCCATTAGGCCGAACATGGGTGGCTCCATTAGGGTGATCAGTGACAATATGCAAAAATTGATGCGCTCTCTGATACTTTTGTTGGTTTACTTAAAGATATTGTGAATTATTAATTGTTACCAATAATCTAAAACTGAATACACTTAGTTTTATTTAAGTGTATAGATTAAAAAAAATACCGTATATATAACTAACCATTTCTACAATTTATGATATTATGTTCAAAGTAGAGAGGGTACCGCTATGATTAATCAAACTATTGCTTCAAACTTACTTCGAATTCGAAAAGACTCTGGTTTGAGCCAGAAACAGCTGGCTGAAAATGCGGGATTGTCTCGTGGTGCCTATCGAAATCTTGAAAAAGCGCGTTCTGAGCCTCGTACTGACTCTTTGAAAGCGCTTGCTTTAGCGCTTGATGTCTCCCTCAAAGAGCTTTTAATTCCTGTTCGCACCCTAGAGCGAGTACGTTTTCGCTCCCTCAAACGTCTTAAAAGTCGTGATCAGGTTATTTCTGAAGTGACTCGGTGGTTATCCGACTTTGAGGATATAGAACAACTTACTGATGAGGTATCAGATCATGGGCTTAAGCCGATTTGGTCTGCAATAAATGATCAAAATAAACGTGACACTCCTAAGATTGCAGCCATGGTGAGAGAAAGCTTTGGTCTTACTGAAAAAGAACCTGTGCACGATATTTGTGGCTTACTTGAATCCGTCGGAGTCAAGGTTTATTCCTTGTGCGTGAATAATGATGCATTTATGGGGTTATCTGTCAGTGAGGGTGATGGAGGGCCAGCTGTAATTGTAAATACTTGGGATCGGTTACCTGTTGAAACCTGGATTTTTAGTGCTGCACACGAACTTGCCCACCTGTTATTACATTTGAATGCTTATGATGTTAACGAAGAACAAGAAGATAGCACTCAGGAAGCTGAAGCAGATGAGTTTGCCTCGCACTTTCTTATGCCTGAGGCCATCTTTAGAAAAGAATGGGATGAAACTGCTGGCCTCTCTCTAGTTGATAGGGTTTTGAAGGTTAAACGGGTTTTCCGCGTTAGCTGGCGAACTGTTTTATTTAGAGTCGCCCAACATATGCCAGACGAAAAAAGATTTTTGGTCTGGCAGCGATTTAATATGGAATATAAAGCGAAAAAAGGACGATCATTACTAAAACATGATGAACCGTATGGAATCGATAAAGAAATTTATCAAGACCCCCTTGGTATTCGCCCCGTAACTATTGAACCAGAAGGTATGAAACCTCATGATTTTCAGCAAGATCGACTTTCTCGTTTAGTACGAAAGGCAGTTGAAGAAGATATTATTACTTTATCCAGAGCATCTGAGATCATGCATCTCCAACTTAATCAGATGAGAGAGTTATCCGCATCCTGGATTGCTTAATATAAGTTATGCTGCTTATTGTTGACGCCAATGTTTTAATTGATTATGCCAATACAGACCCTGGTGTACTCAAGCTAGTAACAAGTCATATTGCTCCAATTCATATACCTAGTGTTGTCCTCGATGAAGTTAATCAATTAACGATCGAGGATTGTTCTGATCTTGGTATTATCGTGATTGAAGAACCATTAGAAGTATTGGTAGCGGCCTCTGAAAAACGTGGAGCCTTGTCTTTTGAAGATCATGTATGCTTGCTACTTGCCAAAGAAAGAGAATGGACATGTGTTACAAATGACAAACCACTTCACCGCTCATGCTCTGCTGAAGACGTCCCGGTGATGTGGGGACTTAGGTTAATGATTGAACTTGTTCAAGAAGAGCAGTTGAGTAAAGAGATAGCTTTAGATATTGCCCAGGCTATTCACCAAAGTAATCCAAAACATATAACAGCTGAAATTATTGAAGAATTTAAAAAGAAAACAGGTTTCTGAATTCTGCTAATAGCGTTTACAGTTCAAAGTCAGCTAAAAAACTGTCTAATATTATCTAGGAGCAACTCCTAAAAACAAGTACTTAAGTATGGTGATATCACCCTAATATTAGACAATTAATGATAATGATTTTATTAATAATCAATAAGTTAACTACATTTATTTATGAGCAAAAAAAACCCCGCATAAGCGGGGTTTTTTATTGGCTAAAAATCTAGCAATTAACCCCAACCATCGTTAACGATGTTGTTCCACCAGGAGTGCGCATATTCTGCTTCACGTGCTCTCTGTTTGAGATCAACTTTCTTAGGTGTCAAACCACCAGAGCCTTTTACCTTGATGATCTTGCCATCTTTATAGTCATATACCATGGCTACAGAAATTGCTTCATGTTCATTGATGAAGCTGTAGCAAGTATTAACGTACGTAGGATGGCCTACTTTATCGCCATTCATTAATGCAACGACTGCAAGAGCACAAACTTTTGCCTGTGAATTTGCTGCATAGCCAGACTTGGGCATTGGAGATGCCACTGATGAATCACCAACAATATGAATATTGCTATGCATTGTAGATTCAAAAGTCTTAGGATCTACTGGACACCAGCCTTTATCGTTAGTTAAACCTGAAGAGGAAGCAACCTTACCAGCTTTTTGTGCTGGAATGATATTAACAACATCACCTTTGATCTTATTACCAGAAGCAGTTGTAACGGTATTAGTGCTAGGATCAAATCCAACAACGCCATCTTTAGCGTGGTATGAAATCATGCCATTACCGGTAGGATTTTTTGAATCAAAGCCATGGAATCTTTCCCATGCATTTTGAAACCATGGTTTCTTGGAGAAACCCTTTTTAGGATCAAAGGCAATAATTTTAGCCGTTGGGTTGTGCACCTTGAAATAATTCGCCATCTGAGTGATACGCTCACCAGGTCCTGGAGGACAACGGAAAGGATTTGGAGGAGGTGCAATGATGAAAGTTCCACCTTTTTTCATTGATTGTAACTGCTTTTTCAATGTAAGCGTTTGTGGACCGGCTTTCCATGCGTGAGTTGTAGTTTCTGCAACTGAAGCATCTAAACCATCAATTGTATCCCACTTAAAATCTACACCAGGAGATACGATACAACGATCATACTTATAGGACTTACCGCCTTTAACTTTAACAACCTGTTTTTTGGGGTCAATTTTATCAACCCATCCGTAAACCATGTTGATACCACGTTTTTTAAGTCCTGAATAACCCGCATGCAGTGAATCCAGTTCACGAACACCGCTTAAAACTTCATTACTGAAGAAGCAAGTGTAGTAATCTTTGTTAGCTTCGATGATAGTGACATCAATTGATGGATCAGCCATCTTGATGTATTTTGCTGCAGTTGCTCCGCCAACACCACCACCAACTACGACAACTTTTTTAGTGGAACCACCGATTGCAAACGGTGTGAAACCGGCTGCAAAAGAAGTTGCACTAACAGCTGCGCCAGCTTTAATAAAATCACGTCTTGAAAATTTACTCATTATAATGTTCTCCTCTTAATTCTGGCTGGCATAAAAGTCAAGCAGAGCGGGTGCCATGTCGTCACCGTATTTCTTATGCGCTTTTTTAACTTTTTTCTTCATTTTTTTACCGAAATCACGATCACCGCTCATTGAATCTTCGAGAGAATACTTCAGATAAGGTGCCCATTGACCTGCGAGTTGACCAGAATCGTCATCTGCACTTGTGCCGTTATCTTCATGACATTTACCACAATATTTTTTATGAATTTTTTTGCCTTTCTTTTTCATGTTTCCAGCAGCAGACTGTTTAGCCATGTGCATTGGTTTAGAAGAAAAGAATTGTCCCATTTTGGCAAAATCTTCGTCATCGTAGCCTTTGGCAATACGGGTCATGATAGTGGCATTACGCTCACCTTCTTTATAAGCTTTCATTGAATCTTCAATGTAAACGGCTGACATTCCGGCAAGGCTTGGAGTAGCTGGTCCAGTACTGGCACCATTGTAACCATGACAGCCTGCGCAGGTGATTGACAGGGCTTCAGCGCTTGCGCCACCCGCAATACTTGTACCAGAGAATGCAAGACTACCCAACAGTAATGCAGCACCTAGAGTTCTAGTGTTCTTCATATTACCTCCTAAATAGGTATGAAGGAATTGTTAATAAATTTTAGAGTTTGATTAGATAAGCTAATTATCATTATTTAACTTAAGCGGCTTGATAGTATCAGAAATTATTATCTTATCAAGTTAATGTCGGTTAAAAATATACAAATAATTAAAAAGCCTTAAATTTTTGAAAAATTTTATAATATTAATCTAACTAACTAATAATAAAGGTAATTATGGAAATAGTTTTATAATAAAACTAATAGTAATTATTCTTTTTAGTTATAAGTATTATGAATATTAAATTCAGTAATATTTTCAAAACATAGATTTGATAAATTTATTTATGTTAATTTATTTTAATTGATATTTATCAAGTGTTCTGTATGATTCAAAACTTCTAAGAGCTAGGGTGTACTTGATTTCCCTTGAAAAACGAAGGGTTTTTGTCTCTAGTTTTATAGCAAATTATAATAATATTAACGAGGTAATTTTATGGGTGATCTCTCTCCTGAAGAAGAAAAGAAGATTCTTGAGTCAACTCCTAAAGGCACCATGACACTGTTGATGGTCATGGCTGTTCTTTTCATGCTCGGCTGGTTTTATCTATTTGATATGTTTCTCTCACATGGGCCAGTTAATTAGGAATTGATATGCATATAGATCAAACAGAAAAAAAATGGATATGGGTCTCTATATTGATGACATTTGTCATGATGGGTGTTTTAACCCTGTATGCCGTTGGCAGTAATATTCATCCACCGAGTGGATTTGAACCTATAGATTCTACCCGCTTACATCTTTCTGAAGAGTTTGGTGAAGATAATCTGGGGCTTAAGAAAGCTGAAGATGGTAGCTTGGTTTTAACCATGGTAGCTGCTCGTTATGGATTTTATCCTTCTAAGATCGAAGTACCTGTAGATACACCGGTAAAAATAAGAATTGCCAGTGCAGATGTTTTGCATGGCGTTCATGTACCTTACACAAACTTCGCAACCATGGTCGTTCCGGGTTATATCTCGGAAGTGAATACTACTTTCGTGAAAACGGGTGATTTCACGTTGCTGTGTAATGAATATTGTGGACTTGGTCATGATCATATGTGGTCACGTTTGAAAGTTGTACCTAAGTCAAGTTCATAAGGGGGAATGTGATGACTAATAATAATGTAAATGGCTTAAGTTTAGCCAATTTCTGGGTAGGCCTGGTTGCCATCACGGCGGGTGTTGTTTTAGGTGTTTATCAGGTAGTTGAACGAAGTGGATTATTTCCAGTTCTTGATTCTCCAACACTTTATTTTGCTTCAGTTTCTACTCATGGTGTATTGATGGGTTACGTTGTAACTACTTTCATGATCATGGGCTTTGGTTATTATGCGACTACTACAAGTCTTAAAATGCCTTTGCCCGGTAAAAGTTTCGCCTGGTTTGGTTTCTGGTTTTCCCTGTTGGGTGTGTTGATAGCAGCAGTTCCGTTACTTACAGGTAATGGCTCTGTTATGTATACCTTTTATCCTCCACTGGTTGCTCATCCTGCATTGTATATAGGTGCGACCATGCTTGTTGTAGGATCCTGGGTATGGTGTTTTGAAATGATCTGGGCAATGTCTATCTGGAAAAAAGCTCATCCTGGTGAAGCTGTTCCTCTGGTTCATTTTGGTAATACAGCAAATGCGATACTGTGGCTATTCACGACCCTGGGTGTTGCTGCTGAAATGCTTTTTCAGTTGATTCCATGGTCATTAGGTTTACTCGAAACAATTGACGTTGGATTAGCCAGAACATTTTTCTCTGGCACTTTACACGCTATTGTTTATTTCTGGTTATTTCCCGCTTATATCGCGATGTATACCATTGTTCCTAAAGTGATAGGCAGTAAATTATTCAGTGATGAAATGGCTCGTATTGCTTTCATCATGCTGTTGGTTATTTCAGTTCCAATAGGAATGCACCATCTGTACCTGGATCCATTCCAGGAAGCTGGTTGGAAGTTTGTGCATATGTTTGGAACCTTTCTGGTTGGTCTTCCTACCTTATTCACTGGTTTTACTGTGATTGCAACTCTTGAGTTAGCAGGAAGATTACGCGGTGGAAAAGGCTTGTTTGGCTGGATAATGGCTCTACCGTGGAAAGAACCCATGATGGCTGCGTTAGGTTGCAGCATGATGATGTTAACTTTTGGTGGTTTTGGTGGACTTGTCAACGCCAGTTATTCTATGGATGTCATGCTTCATAATACGCAGTGGATTACCGGTCACTTTCACCTGATCTTTGCTGGTACGACTATCATCATGTACATGGGTATTGTGTATCACATGTTTCCTCGTATGTTGGGTCGTAGCCTTTATTCCAGTACGTTGGCTGTAAAACAACTGTGGTTATGGTTTGTTGGCATGCTGGTTCTTACCCTTCCATGGCATTATCTTGGCATATTAGGTCAGCCTAGACGTATTTCATCGGCTCCTTATGATTCACCTCTGGTCGAACAATGGATTCCACATGATATTGGAATGATTGTGGGTGGTGTTTTGTTGTTAGTGTCGGTATTGATGCTTGTTTATAACCTCGTTAAAACTCATGGTTCAGATGCTGCTAATTTGGTTATGGAATATGCAGAGCCGATTCATCCTGCTCCTAGAGTTCCTGCTTTACTCAATGGTTTTGGTTTTTGGAGTGTAGTAGTTGTTATCTACCTGATCACCAGTTATGGCTATCCAATAGCACAATTTTTTATCTATGAAACATTTGGTGCGACAACATGGGGAGTCTAACAATGAAAAAAATACTAACACTATCGATGTTGATCTGTTTATCGGGACCGGCTTTCGCGGAACCTTCATCACTGGTTGCTTACGATAGAGAAACTCGTGCACTGATTCGTTCAGGAAATACGGAGAGTGGTCAGAAGCTTGCTAAATCTGCAAAGTGTAAGAAATGCCATAGCATGAATGGTATTGCTGATGATCAGGATGATCCGAATATTGCAGGTATGTCCGCGACTTATATTTTTAAGCAGTTAAAAGATTATAAGGATGAGTCGCGTTCAGAGAAAAGCATGGTGAAGGCTGTCAGTAAACTTTCTGATCAGGATATTTCTGATTTATCTGCATATTACGCTACACAACAGTTATCTGATGCTGCACATGCTACGGAAACCGTTCCGGTATTAGTCCATTATGGTGATCGTAAACGCATGGTTCGAGCCTGTAATTCCTGTCATGGGCAAAATGGTGAAGGAGGCATGTATGATATGCCTGCTTTGAATGGTCAGAGTAAGGGCTACTTTATTGCCACCATGGAAGAGTTTCAGGAAGAAGATCGTACTAATGATATTTACTGGCGTATGAGAGATATTGCTAAGGAACTCACCGAGGAAGAAATAGAAGAACTGGCTAATTATTATACAGCTGCCGCTCCTGATGATGAGGAAGACGAAGATGAGGATGAAGATACTGAAGATAAAGAATAGATCCTTACTATTGATCTAGCCAGAAGCCCTGAGTTTTATCAGGGCTTTTTTTTGCCTTGTGAAAAAGTAATCAGTTGGCAGTTGGCAGTTGGCAGTTGGCAGTTGGCAGTTGGCAGTTGGCAGTTGGCAGTTGGCAGTTGGCAGTTGGCAGTTGGCAAAAAATCTTGTTGAAATTGGTTTTAAGTGTCAAGTACAACGTAAGCG
>Ga0233440_1000250_pt1 | contig 70617 bp, 92 predicted proteins | sample SI_123_September_5_FD_182791 | JGI IMG/M metagenome (GOLD analysis project Ga0233440, IMG submission 182791) | Seawater microbial communities from Saanich Inlet, British Columbia, Canada - SI_123_September2016_120_MG | ecosystem: Environmental > Aquatic > Marine > Inlet | place: Canada: British... | reverse complement strand
GCCAACCTAGAGCGGTCTATAGCCTCAGCAAGCGAGAAAGAAAGACGGCGATTATCCTCTGGAGAGGATGTAGCCTCGGTCCTACGCAGCGTGCCAAACAGTCGAGTCATCAATGCAGGGTCTTCACCGTAAGAGCGGGCCATACCAACCGCTGTGCGAAGTTCATTTGCTATTTTTATCCCATCCGTTTCGTAGGATAGCTTGGCGAATTCTTGCGCTAATTTTCCAGTCTCACCATAGGTGAGTTTCATCCGCTCAGCACCAATCCGTAAAGTATCCCTCAGACCATCAAAATCAGTTACGGTAGCACCCAGAATAGAACGCAGATCCGCAACCTGTGTCGCCTCCTCCTGAGCCTGCGGTAAATTCTTGGCGATAACTGCACCACCCACCATCATTGCAAGGCCCGGTATTGCGGTCCATGGATTGGTGAGCATTGATCGGCCTATAGCACCCGCCCCACCAGCAAGAACTGACCCGCCGCCTCCAGCAACCGCATTGGCACCTACAGATCCGGCTTGTGCGGCAGCAGACTGAAACCATCCCCGCCTTGGATGCCTAGGATCTTCATCATTGTTATCTTGTTCAGGGATGTGGGTATGAATGCTGGAACGCCGAGCCATCTCAGATAACACTCGTTTGCGATACTCGCCCCCCGCCTTCTTCGACCCCATCATCTCTTCTTGATCATCACCAAGAAAATCAGAGACAGAAGTGTAATGGTCGAGGTAGCTCCACCGAGATGACTTCGATCGTTTTAGCTCTGAGAAAGCCTTTGAGAGACTTGATACATGGTGATCAGTAAGCTCAACACCAAATACATCCTTGAACTCGCCACGTATGTGCTTGCTAAGGTCGGTAATTTCAGAGTAGGCCTTCTGTTTATCAGAGCCAGACAGCCCATCAAGGAGACCCGTTGCTGACGGATAATCAGCTATGGAAGGTTTACCGGATGAATCACCGAGCTTATTCAGCTCAGTGTGCGCCTCGGTTATTTTCTGTTTGGTTTTACCAACGGCATCGTCGACACCGCTCAGATCCGCGCCGACACCAATGGTTAGCTTCTCAGTCATCAGAGAACATCCTCCCAATCGTCAGATTCCATCGCAGCAAGAACATCATCGGTATTATACCCATCTGTCTCGATCTCATCACCAACACCATTCTGAAGGTAATTCCACGCCCAATACTCTATCTCAATCTCTTCTGGAGTCATATCCAGATAACGAGGGTCAGTGGGCGGTAACCTGTAATGATTCCTAAACCAATAACCGAATGTCTTATAAAGTTTTTTCGCTGTCTTCTTCGTTCGGGGTATCGACCCCGATGCGAAAGGAATCTTCTTCATCCACTATCAAAAAATAGAGTTTGATGATTTTTCCAATATTCTCACGATCAAGATCTTGCAGCTCATCCGCTGTGCACCAACCATCCGGACCATTGACAAGAGGCACTGTAATTCTGGCAATAGCAGAAGCAAGTAAGCCGACCTCTTGATCATCACCCATCCCGCTCGATAAACGTGCACGCTCAATACTGACGTTCAGAACATCACGCACAGTCATCTGAGCTAAGCGAAAATCACCAACCCCTTCAAGATTGAAAGTTACATCTGACTCTTTCGCAGTACGCTTTTCAGGCATTACAGACTACCGGTAACATTAAGGGCATTGAACATCGCACTCGAGACAACGATCGCATGCTTACGCACAGTAACTGACCCAGAGGCATACGAGCATCCAGTGTATGAACGCAACACCGTTCCGGATTCTTTATCGACAACAGAAAAATCAAAGACATTCCCCTTCAAAACATCATCCCCGTTCTCTACAGCCACACCCGCTTTAAGAAGACTGGCTGTTTTAAGTACCATTTCCTCAACATTAAGCGTATGGCGGGCCATCGAAGGAACATGCTCTTGAGCATGAATATCACCAATACCAGACAAGGCTTCAGGCGAATAATCATCTCGCATATCAACAGACTGAATGACACCAACAGGAAGGCCACCGAGAGACACCCGGATGGAATTACCTGATCTAGAGTTATTATTTGCAGACATGACTTATACTCCTATGACGTGCTCGAGTATGGTGCAGCAAACACCACGATCGGAATGTAATTAATCGGAATAACGGGAGAGCACTCAAATTCGACCCTCAAAACATCACCATCGATCGATACATAAATGTTTCGATAGGCAGGATTATCAGCATCACCAGCAAGAACTCCGGGACCGTATGGTTCAGATAGAGCTAAAACTCCAAGGGCCGAAGTGACGCGAATCTCTGCCTCGGACAACGTCTCAGCATTCGCCTTCATGCCACGTAACGGATCCAGCGCATCACGAACAGAGCGCGAAACAAAGTCGGCTGCAAATCCAACAGACACCTCAACACGATTGTAGTTGCTGTTGGTGAGCCATGTAGTTATCGACTTCACAACACGATAACCGGTGCGCGTACTCTCAACGGCAAGAACACCACCGTTAATCAGTCGGTCGGTATCAACAGGGTTCCGGAGACTACGCTCCAAACCATTCACATTGATAGATTTGTTGGTCAACGCAGTTCCGGGGTTTACGCCGGAGAACATGCCCGCCAGAAGACCCGCCATAATGTAGGGAGGACGAAGCACCAGCACCCCGGTCGAATCGTAGTCATAGAAGCCCAAATGAACCAGAGAGCAACGATCTGAGTTTAGAGCAAGTGCAGCAGCAATCGCATCATCATCCGTTGTGCTGACATCTGTACCCACAATGCAGCGGCGTTCCATGCGCATTACATCACTCATAAACTGACAATGTGTATCAGCCATAGAATGGACGGCTGGACTCGCAGAGATTGGGGCCACAAACTGGACATCAATAAGCTGCATAGCATCGAAGCAAGTCTGCCAATCGGCTGTCACTGCAGCACCGTCTGAGCCGCCGGTCAGGTAGACAAAACCAGTGGTGTTAGCGAGATTCTCAATTGCGCTTGACGGGTCAACCAATAGCGCATCAACAAACCCTTCTGCATTGCTATTCAGCCACCGGACCGCCTCATAGCTGTTAGCCGTGACAGTGTAAGTTGCGCCAGCATCCAGAGAAGAGGTTGAGGCTCCGTTGTTGCCTGTCGTCTCAAATACTCGCAATACAGGAAGATCTCCAGACCCATCCTGCAGTGTAGCTGAAAAATCAGTTACAGAATTAATGCGCTCAACCAACTGCGCCACATTCTCGATAGTGCTGAGATCAATCATTGAGGCTGTTGCATTATTTGCATACAGATTAATAATCTCAGGAGAGACAGAGATGCCCGGATTGGTGCCACTACCCGTGTAGCTAACAACAGCAACGTCTCTGGCTAAATTGTCGCCAACATGAAAATCGTTGCCAAATTGAGTAGTAATCTTTTTGCCACGAGAGGTGCCGTCTTCAATTTTGATGGCGATATTGTTAACCCACGCACCATAATCAGAAGATGAAACCACCATCAAGTTATTCGCACCACCCTGACCAGCGAAGGTATAGGTTCCTTGGGTAGCAGGATCAGCGCGAAAAGCAACGACCTCTGCAGGACCAGCAGTATCATTAGAGGCATCAAAAGCCTTCTCAACCGCAGTCAGCAAGTCTCCAGAGCGAAGCACTGAACGAGCCTCAGAAGCAGAACCAAACCGCAGAGGGCTGGCGGGTGCACCACCCGTAGATTTACCAATCAATGCAGCAATATTACCAACCGATGGATTGCGATTGTACATAGCCGAATCATCGACTTTGCTCATCGTCGCAGGGGATACCCACTGTCTTCCATTAAAAAATACAGACATACCTTAGCCTCCTATACCGGCATATTGCAGAATTTATTAAAACGCTGCTCGAACAGCAGCGCTTCATCCTTTTCATGGCCCAAGTTACGCTCTTGCGATTCAAAGGCACCGATCAACTCAACACGACTATCACGAGCAGAAAGCCCCATACAAAAATCTTTTAGAGAGACATTCTTTTTAGAAACTTGACGTTTCGAAGCACGAACCTCCGAGTCGACCCTAACCCCTTCTTTCACTGAACTTTGACTAGCCATCTGTAACCTCAATCTCGTAAGCAGTCTCTGAACAGTTTGGAATCATTTCAACCTTACTGACTTGAGACACGTAACCCGCTATCAATGCAGGAGCCAAGCAAGATAGTGTTGTCACGACCTGATATACAGGAGACGAATAGCTCTCAAAATCTTCACTGTCACTATGGGACATATTTATTTCAACGATCCCGTAGTTATCAAAAATCGAAAAATTAGAGAGCAGTAAAGCCTTGATTAACTGGCGCATCTGAATACGCTCGTCAGGATTTAGAGACCAACACACGATCTCAATCGAGTAGCGAGACAGAAAGCCGGGGTACTCTACCCATGAGCCATCCTCCATACGTGAATCAGCAAGAAATTCATCACCAATACCGAATTCGTCAGAGGAGTCACTGCGAACGTGCACTGTAACAACCGGCATCTGCACCTCAGTGAATATAGGGGGTGCTGTCAGAACTGAAATGGCCCCACTGTCTGGGGTGAGTACACCATTGGAAATAAGAGAAGCAAACCCCAGAAACAACCGATCACGAATAATAGTGAGCACATCTGCACTTTCATCATCGAACAGACATTCAGCAGTACCGTTAAGGGAGGAACCATCCTCAACCCAATCTCCTCTGACCAGAGAAAACAGGCGGTAAATGTAAGTATCCCCATTAACAATTCCATCGGTATCAATAACAACCGGACCAGTGCCCTCGTGAATCAGAGTGGCAGACGGATCATTCCATGCGGCAGCAGCAAAACCCTGTTTTCTCAGAAGTCTGGATTTTGAAGCCCCCAAAACAGGACGAAATATAATCTGTATGGCATTGCCTACAGGATATGATTTAACTAGAGATAGTGGCATGGAGTGAACTGTGCCGTCACGACTTGTCGTGAGATTATCATTCGCATATGGCACATCACAATCTACACGTTGACTTCACGCACCTCTATGCAGGCCTAGATTCAATTGGCCTTCAGGTGACCACGCATATCGGAACACTGGTTGCCCAAACCGCTGTAGAGGCCCGCAGCCGCTGGGGGCAGAAAGTCATGCACGCCAATGGTATCTGGGACAAAGAGAAACATGACTACGTGCACTCTCTCGAGATCGCAAAGGTCCACAACCTATATCATGAGGTGTCTACAGAGTACCGGTATGCAGGAGAGATAGAGAAAGGCCGTCCAGCAAAAGATATGAAGAGGATGCTGGATACAAGCCTAAAAGTACGGGTAGCCAAAGGCGGTCAACACGCAGGCCAGAGATATCTGATCATTCCATTTAGGCACAACACTCCGGGAAACTCTGCACACGCCCCGGCAATGCCGAAGCATGTATACCAAATGGCGAAAGGTTTAACGAGAAGCCGGGTTGCAGGACAAGGTAAAAGGCTCAGCGGGACCGGGGCAATGGATATCCACACCAAGAAACACCTGACGGTCAATCAAAGCCAATACAAGTGGGGAGGACGACTGCCATCAGGAACGGTACCCAAGATGAAGCCACACCACACCACTGACATATACTCCAATATGGTGAAGATGGGGATTGGTGGTCACACACAGTACATGACATTCAGAATTATGGGCGAATGGCAGACAGATAAATGGATCACCTCGCCAAAGCCGGGGAAATATATCGCACAAGGTGTCGCTAGAGATATGAAGCCAAATTTTGAAGAGGCTGCAGCCTCAATAGCATCACACGTTTTCTATTAACGCCCGTACAGATCCCACTTTCTCAATACTACTCGCCGGGGTAATCGTGCCCCTTGGTGGTGAGGCCGATCAGCGGGCAGAGAGGTCCAAACAAAATACTCTGGATTCTGACGACCCGTAACCGAATAGGTGGTGTCTGGTGGCGGTGGATATCTGAAATCCATAACACCATCAGGAGTGATGTCGGGAATCTCTCCATCACTAAGACTTCCATCCTCGAGAAACCAAAAAATTCGGTCCAGAGAGACAACAGGCAGACGTAGCGTATCTCGAACACCTGAAACCAAATTCAGGGAAAACGGTACGGTACGGTTCTTCATGATAACTCGGTCATTTTGACCAATATCGTAAAGTACAGAATCAGACGATATGATCATCACCACATCGCCCGAGTCCAACATGCCGAAATCTTTCCACTGACGCAGCGTGTCACGCTCGGTGAGAGCTGCCAACCCCGGAATAGCATCATCCCAGAGGGTTCCCTTTCCATGGCAGTGTGGGCAGTTTGGGGCTGCTGCACCAGACGACCGGCTGACACATGGACATGCGTAACCCTTGCGCCACTCCATGCTTTGGGCGCGACCATTGATCAGTTTGTTGAAACGGTCAGGTGAAAACTGCATCAGGCAAAAACAATTCTAGGCCCAAGAATACGATCACGTAAACGATCAATCCGGGCTTCAATGGTTTCAATGGTCTTAGATATGTCAGTAGAGAATGATTCTGATAAGCCATCACCTGAAATAGAGCCAGACTGTGGGAGAATCGAACCCTCAATCAAGCGAGCAACAGCCAGCTGCTTAATCAAGCTCGGTATCTGAGGATAATCCCCATGCACATCCTTGAGGCCCGCCGTATAACGGACCCGGATAATGTGAGGGATTTCATATCCAGATGAAATGGCCTGCAGTAAAAACATGGATAGATGACCGTTCGCAATATCCGTTGATGGCAGAACGGTAACAGTCCCCGCAGCATGATCAGGAATAATCCATGACTCCGGAACCTCATAGACCGTTGAACGAGTCGTGGGATGAACCAGAGACATGCTGTGCACGCTGATAATCGGGCGTATCCGCAATCTCAACATTCCCCAACGGCCCGGAGTAAAGTGCCCCGGAGGAAGATCGTATCCGGGTTCTACTTTCCACGGTTTATCGCCAATATCCTCCAGCTCTTCAGCGGTGGGGTTGTGCGGAAATATCTCCACCGGAGACAACGGTACCATCAATCGGTGCTCTACCTCTGCCTCACTCGAAAGAACGATCTCCTCCAAGTAGCCAGCATCAATCTTGGATACATCTACATAATTCTGAGACAACAGAGAAAGCCGCTCTCTTGAAATCTCTTCAGCAATATTTACAGTCGAAAAAATAGACATACGTCCTCCGTTTCAGAGGACAAATCTAAGGTCACGACTCTGCTCAATCACTCTTTTTAGCGGTTTCTTTAGCACGCCCTGTGACCAGAGCAAACATCTCAACAACCCTGTAAATCTTACCAACCAACCTGTCATCACTAGGGGTCTTGGTCAACGCGGTTATAGCAGAAGCTGCGGCAATAACCGCAGTGACCACCGAAAATATTGCTTCTAAATCAAAATCAAGCATGACATTTCTCCATTTTTAGGTTAAATATTAAAATCCACAGAAATTACTTATCGGAATGTAGATCATGTTCCTTTTTAATGACATGACGACGAAGGCCGTTAACCTCTGATTTGACCGATATGAACTCGTTATATCGACCATCCATCAAGGTTTCGAGCTGCTTAATCCTTTTGTTCATAATAGACTTTTCCGTTAGTGCATCACTTTTCGTGTCGAATAAAAGAGTGGCGAATATCACTGTAAACACCGCCCACGCAGCAACAACAAACGCTTTGCTGACAGCCCAAGCTGTCTTGTTTTTAGTGATGTACTCAGTATGGGTTGAAAGCATACCTTCAAAGACTCTGAAGTCATCCCATTTGATGCGTTTACCAATACGATGATTGGTTGCCTCGTATTTTTGACGAGAATCCTCGTGCTCTTCTTTTATCTCCACCCTGACAGAGCATAAGCCCCTATTGAGATCAGCAGTTAATTTCGTGACACTATCGATACGTGTAGTTTTCTCACATTCAAGGTCTTTGTCAGAACGATTTTGACGCTCGTTTAAGCAATCAATATTCCCAGCAATAGTACCGTTAAGTCTATGCTGCCCCTCTTCTGAAAATCTTTCAGGTATTACTATCTGTTGCATCTATATAAATGGGTGCTGCCACACAATACATCGAGGCAGCACCCATCCCCCTATACCTCTACAATGATTTTCAACGTCTGATCAGTATCCAAGTTATTAACAACCCGAATAGCTGTATCGCCCTCATCAAACATCATGATCGTCTCTGGATTGATCGACGTGTACATATAGGCACCACGAGTCGTCATACTCAGCGAGATATGGTCAACAGAAGGAGAAGCAGACAAATTGCTCGTAGACATACCAATAGCAACATCTAATGTGTCACCAATTGATACCCCAGAGAAGTCAAATGCAGCAAGTTCCTCGGCAGTCATTCCAGATGTAGGGATCTCATTCTCGCTAAGGACCGCATTACCGTTAGTTTTCCACGTGGCTTTGCCGTCAAAGCTGAGAGCGTAGCGAACATCTGTACCCGTAGGCTTATTGTCCGTTACAGCAATAGAGTTGAGCGTATCCGCGAACGATGTTGGTATAGACGATACGGACTGAACAATCGCAGAAGGATCGTATGTGACCTCAATGATATCCAGATCCCAAGGTGCAGGGACACTGTAGGTATTATTGCTATTACCCATCATGATATTGCCTGTCACGCCGTCATATCGACGAGCTGCAGTAATAGCAATACGGATGTGTCTACCAGAACCATTCATCGGGACAACGGTATGGCGAGTTGCATCCTCTACAGTATCAATATGATCTGTCAGCTCACCAACACGAGTCCACTCCTCGAAATCGTCTGATACATCGACTGTGAACGGGCCGGTACCCAAACCACCAAGACCATATCCACATACCTGCATATCGCCGACAACAAAAGTCTTACCAACACCAGCGTCGAGGTACATGAAGTTATTGGGGGCAATACTAAGCATTAGGCCACCAATAGCATCTGACAGTTGACCCTTCCAGAAACCGATAGGGTTAAATCCTGCACTAGCCACACCATAATCCCAAGCGAACACCTCTGCTGCCGCACGCACACCTGTAGCCAGAACTGCTGCAGCCGCTTCAGGCAAGCCAATCATGCCATCAGTAAAACGTCCACCACTCCAGTTATCGGAATCCTGAATATCAAAGTCCCAACGATTGTCAGTTAAGGAGGTACTGTCCTTAAACTGCTTCATGCGAATACTCGCCTGCCCCCCATGAGACACAGGAAGTTGAAGCAACGCGGAGCCGCCGGGAGTAAGAGCCTTATCGAATCCGTAACGAAGGAACCCGGTAGCACCGATACGGATACGGGCATTCTTATCTTCGCTGGAAATATTCGTCAGTGTTGTGACTGTTGCAGAGGCCAACTCTGCAGACCAATGGCTATCGTTGTCGATCAACCAAGAAGGACGGTCGGTTTTATCGAACGTGACGGAGGTGAAGGACGGTATTGATTGGATAATTTTAAACCTGTTCGCAACTTCCGACATCACGAACACACATGGATCAGCGTAAGCACTAAAATCCATTGTTTTAGAAACTACACCATTCAACTTACAAACAGCGGAAGTGCCAACGATATCGATAGTGGCGATGTCTCCAGTAGTTAATATGTTCCCAAACCAGTGATTCCATCCACCAGCAAGAACTGACCCGCCGCCTCTATATCCAGTAACAATACCATCTGCCACACCTATCCACCCCTGACCTATAGACAGTGTCTCGAACTCGAAGTGCATGCCCTCCTCAAGAGTGACACTACATAAAGCATTCCAATTTGCAGTCCAAGCACCTATAACACCATCCGCGCCTACTATTTGAGTGGTACCACGACTCAGGAGGTCGGGAACTTCCCCGAGACTCGCTTTAACTTTTAGGGTGGTAGCCCCTTCAGGAACAATAACTGTTCCGTGGTTATTAGAGAATGCAGAATATGTTGCACCGCCATCGAATGAGATTGCTGTAGTTGCGCCCACTCCATTAATTGCAGCTTGAGTGATCGATTCAACAACACTGAGTCCCACCGACATAGGTAACTCTGTTTCTCCTGCAGCCAAAATAGGGCCATCGGCACCTTCAAGGACGACAGGAGTAGTTTGACCATCCACATATTTTTCAACAAATATGGAACGCAATAGTGCGGGGTCAGCAATATGGCTGAACACCACGGAAGAACCAGCAGTAATAGCCTGAGTTTCATCAACCAGTAGTGTGCGGATTGCCGAGGAGACAATCTGAGCAGTAGCTCCACCGACATTAGCCGCTTGTTCGTCGATATTGGCTTGCAACACAGCATCGGCCTCAATTGTTCGGGCCTCGAGAGCCAGACGCTCATCAATCAAGTGACGCATGATTCCTGCATTAACGCGCATCTCAATACGAGCAGTTACATTGAAAGAACGAGCATCAGTGCCATCCTGACCACGTGCAACGGTCAGCAGCTCTCCAGATTGTCCAGTGACCTTCATCACCTCCACAACCTCATTGGGGGCGCTCCCCTCCACTACAGTAACGAAATAGAAGTCTCCTTCCTCCAGAACTGGAAACAGCTCTGGCCCCTCAATAGCAATTTCTGTCTGACTATCAGACTCAATCGCTGCAGCCAACTTTGACTTGACCGCGTTCTCAAATCGTAATCGATTCATGGTAACTCCTCTGAGTATTTAATTTTTTACAGTTAAATCAAAAAGGGGCGCGTGATGCGCCCCTCTTATAGAGCAGCGGTCTAGCCGCCGACTGTTATGGTCCATGTGATCCGAATCATATCCAGCGGTCCCTTCGAGATCACCGGGAAAATCACGCGTGCAACCATGCGATCATCAACAGGTTGGGAGAATGAAGAATTACCCAGAACAGCAGAGCGACCAGTATCAGTTTCATAATCAGCAGCCCCAGACAGATCTAGTCCATGACAGTGTAGACCAGCCTCAACGATCGGCTGGAACTGCCCCTCTTGCATGCCCATAGGCGTGCCGAAGCGAGTGTCAGGCCAGAACTCTGCTACATACTGAACCTTGTCTCCCATCACGAAACCGCCATAGTATTTACTGTCTGGGCCAACTGCATCCATGGTTCCCAGCTCAACACGGTCAACCTCGTTCTGAAGATCAACATCGATCTCCTCGGGGTCAACAGCAGCATACGCTTGGCCTGTGTCCGCGTATACGCCACGCCCGACAGGGAAGGCTGCACCATTGGCATCAAGCAATGCGCTGTTGCCAGCTTTATCACCAGAGCCGATGGACATATAGTGAATATCACCGTTTGTACGGTTACCGATACCATTTGTTCCATCCAAATCCTGATCATAAGCCGCATTTGAACTAGAGCCATTGCCTTCGAGGTTGAAGCGAGCAGCAACCCACTCACGACCCGTTAAAACAACAAGATTGTTTTTCTCAACAACCAGAATGCCGTTTTTTTCGACGGCAACGTGACCTTTGAGGCCCATCAAATCTTTGATCATTTACTGATCTCCTAAACATTAAACATCCGCTCGTTGAATCGAGCCTCATTCATAAGCGAACCTCCAACATCCATAGAATCACTATCAGATTCAGTCCGCACCCGATCGGGAACGGACAAACGAGTATCAATCGTCACAGTCCGCACCCTGCGTGCAACAACCGAATCAGACATTGATATAGCATCCTCAGCGGAGCCGCTTAACGAGAAACAAGCCTCGTCGACAAGCGGCTGTGTATCAGCCGAACCACCACCTGAAACCATCATTACATGCGCTTTGTCGAGCACAGAAAATGAGTCAGAGTTTGAGAATGAACCCTCAAAACTTGCCAAATCCAGTACATCGACCGGATTCATCTTGATGTCACGACCACGAACAATTAGTAGATCCTCGGAAAGACCAAAGTCATCATCCAGCCCTCCGGGAGCAAAGGAAACCGCCCCGGCATCCAACAGATCAAGCAGTTCCCTCACATACCAACTGTTGTTGAAGAATCGGTCCTTTAAGAAAATTGATTCAGATACACCGGCCCCCAGAGCAATCCCCATGGAGATAACAGTATTGAGTTGATCTATGGTTGAAGAGGCAAAATCCTTGGTGACCAAACTATTTAGGGTTAAGCGGTCACGAACCTCGATGCGATGAACCAGAATCTCCCGGACTCTCTCATCAAAAACGAGGTAATCACTCTTGTTGGAATCAAGGAACGATCCAATGGAGTGGCGCAAGTCGACCAGCAATGCAACCGGGGAAGATGCAGAAGAGTCAATGATCGTTGTACTGACGAAATCAATTGCATCGTCAATCGCCTTCAGTATGAGTCGGTAGCTCAAATCAGAAAAAGAAAACCCGTCATCACTCTCACCAAACCTACGCCGCACAGCATTGACGGCATCAGAGACCGCAACATCATCCAGAGACAAGCCAGTGAACTGACTCGCAATATCTTGATAGAAGGCAACAGCATCCTTTTCTGATATGGAGGAACTGCCGGATAATTCGGATGAGAAGCCAAGCTCAGAAGACTCCCCTATCGCTGCCTCAACCCTAGACTTCATCTCAAACAACATCTCATCCAGAGCGTTCAGCTCATGAGTAACACCCCGAGCCGCTATTTCGTATGCAACACGGTGGTCGAACCCCATGGTGGTATTGATTTCTAAACGCAGCTTGATCAATGTCGGAAATAGCTTCGTTAACACTTCTTCAGAGAAGCTAATCCCATCAACAGAAAGACTCGGCTTCCCATGCAGAGACAGAGAGTCAGTCACCGAGAAAGAGTCAGTGATCCCAAACATCCGGTTTGAAGGTTTTGTATGGTGACTAAATGAAAAACCATCTTCAAATGTACGACGAACAAAGCGAGTGATCGCAATATCTTCTTTCAGAGACAAAGGATCCATGATGCTCCGTCTTGCATGACAATCAGAAACATCGCCAAGGGCTACCGGCTCAATATTTACAGGCAGAGTGGAGTTTTTACCTACAGCATCATGGAACTGAGAGCGGTCATATATTATTGGAACTTGCCTTATGAGCGGCAAGCGTGCATATGCGAACTCATGCAAAAATGAAACCTCACTATAGAGGTCAAGACAAACCAAGTTCATCGGAAAAACACGATTGTGAAGATTTACGCTATCAACAGAATCGACACCAGCAGAAAATATCGCCTGATCAGAGAATGAAATGCTATCGCTACCATTGAATGAGGAGTGTTTACTCGCCTCGTTCTTGAAGCCAGTCAGATCAGAGGTGGTGTCAGCTCCTTGGTGCAGAGACAGTTGGTGACTAAACGGCAGCGTGGTCTCGATACTGTGCCTCAATAAAGGCATAGCCATGAAGTAATCACCCAGCCCCAAAGGATCACTAACCCCATTCCCGGCAATCAACTGAAAATCACAACTAAGCCCCAACTCATCGCTGACAATCCGGCTGGTTGTGTGGGCAGCATCCTCAATGAAATTGAAAATGTACTCACCCATATGGGAACGGTCAAACCCTACCCCACCACCAAACTTGAGCAAGTCATAAATAAAATGATCAATCAACGGAATCGTGTGGACCCGATGCCCGAACCCCATACCTGTAGCGACCCTGTTATCCGGATGCAAGACAGCTTGATCACTAATGGGCACAACATCAGGACCATGAATGCGGCGATCGTAGCGAGCAATAATGTCATCCAGAACTGGGGTGTCATGCTCTTCATGACTAGAGTGGCTACTTAAAACATCTCCAAGACCCATCTCTGTATAGAGCTGAGACAAAAGCATCCAATACTGAAAAATATCATGACCGAACGGCAGCTTAGACCGTGAAATTTGTTTTACATGACTGCCGACAGAAGAATCAAACCCTAGATGGGTGGAAACATGGTCCCTGAGATAAGATGCAACCCGAGATGAGATTGGAAGAGGATCATGCTCGCTATTATTGGTAAACCGGTAATGATCGTCCGTAACGCATACCGCACTCGATCTATCTGGCATTGAGTGCGAGGCATGGCTGTCAGCAAAAGGAAGGTCATCAACGAATGACTTGCTTTGACCAACCATCAAGCTATCCACAAACGATACAATGTGGTCATCATTAACCGGTAAAGTATCGTTGATATTACTTAAAACATAACGCCCAACCGAATCAATTAGCTCCGCAGTCTCATGGGTGCCCTGATAAACAAAGGACCAGAGATCATCATCGAAAGAAAACGTATCATGTCGAACGGAGGCAGTGTGCCACTCGATATATGCAGCAACAATCAGAAGGTCGCGCACCCCCTTCTGCCCTTTGAACTCGGAAAAGTCATCGATTGAAACGACATGATCATCATCGATCGGTAGGAAATCATTGATCGAACTCTTTATGTGAGAACCCACAGCATCTAACAAGGTGGCGCGATTGAAGTGCGGAGCATAGGTATGTGCTCTCTGCTCATCGGTTACCCTGTCATGCTCAATCAATGCATGTTTGGAATAGCTGTCATGGGTATGCAGGAAGCGAAGAAAATCACTGATATTTTTTCTACCCGCGAACACGGATAGATCAGAGACGGATATTTCATGATCATCATCAATCAGCAAGTTATCATTGATGATATTCAGTACATGAGAACCCACCGCATCAATCAAGGCAGCAGAGTCAAAATGTGAGGCGAATGTATGACTCCACTGCTCATCTCTTATCCGCTCTTGGTCTATCCACTCATGCTTTGAGCGTTTATCGAAAACGTGCCCGAACAGGATGGGATCTTGAATATTTTTGCTGTCAGCCATAACCGACAGATCAGAAATAGACACCTCGTGGTCATCATCGATCGGCAGATTATCATTGACGACATTAAGCAGATATCGTGCTGCTGCATCGCCCAGAGATACATGCTCAAAGCGCGGTACCCGAGCATGACGCGCGGCGACATCTGTAGCTGTTACAGGATCACTGTGAACCGAATCAAAAACGAAATTAAGAACTTCAGAGGGTAAAATATCATCACTTGTCTGCTTGTCTGGGTGAAGACTTACAGGATCCTGAATAGGCAGCGTGTGGTACATCTGCTTATTGGGTATTGACCAAGAAACTGTACATTTGAAGGTGACGGGTTCAATTAGTGATTTTGTCCACTTTATCTCTGTTACATGGCGATAAGAGAGCGTGTCGTGGAAGCTACGAGCATGTAGGTACATCCACCACATATCATCCGATAAAGCGGCTGTATCAACAGCGAACGACTCTGGTCGCAGGCTGTAGGAATCACCAAGGCTTACTCCAGACACTGAAGGATGGGTTACATGCAACACCCCCTCATCAGACAGAAACACATCGTCTGCATGAGTACCCAACAAATCAATACGAGAAGAGTCGGCAACAAAGACGGGGTCGCTATGTGACTTGGAAGCCGCCTTGTAGTTCTTATCTTCAATGGAAACGAGTGATATGGCTCCGGGGTTGGCCCTAGGCACCATCAAATCACTAAGACCAATGGCAGACTCAACGCCATGATGGTCATTCACCAAGTGTCGGTCTTGGAGATTAAGCTCCTCTCTTACCGGCTTTCTATCCAGCACAAATAATTCATTATCAAAACCCACCAAATCTCTGGCAGCTTTGTACGAGGTTTCAGCAACCGACTCGATCAAATGGATCGCTTCAAACACGTACCTACGCAGGTAGGTGGACCGGTCATCATCAAAAGAGGTGAGGTCGCTATGATCGGTAGAGATCGCACGAACAGTTTCATCTGTGACAGCGACCGCATCCCACTTATAGAGCGAGGGGTGCAAATCAATATGATCATCGGTTGAGGCATTGTCCCGATGAGAGACAAGATGGAAACCTGCAGCATCCACCACTTCAGAGAGCGGCATCCCATCTTCAATGGCAGAGCCAACGAGAGCGTTCACCTGATCAGAAAGCTCCACATACTCCAATGTAGAGCGGATCAGCTCAATAACAGGATGATCATCTAAACCAAGATTCTCACCAAAGCTGCGCCCGAGCCAACGGCGAACCTCATCAAGCATATTTGCATGAATCGTGAGTCCATCATTTTTATTGAGCTGTATTAAGTTTTCAACATACTCAACAAGGGAGAGCTGGTCCTCATTCCAGCCCTGATCCTTGGCCCACTCAGAAATACTCCAAAGAGCAGCAGTTACCCTGAGTTCGGCTGCATCAGCATATCCGCGAAGTTCAGAAATTTTCTTCGCATAAACGCCGATATCTTTAATATCAATATCGCCATCAAATGGCATCAGAATAAAGGCTCAATAACAAATGGAATCTCAACCTTCGAGGTCCACTTGAGAGTACGCATGATAGAAAGAGCCTCATCCAACTCTTTATAGTAGAGCCGGACCTTTCCAACAAAATTCCCCTCGATGGCTAAGTCGCCATCACGCCAGTCAACAGATACCTCACCCAATCCACTGTTGATTACTGAGCAGGGGATCTCGACAGGATCCGCAAAGGAAGCGGTATGCTTGAATAGCAGAACAGCATGATCAATACGATGTAGGTCCACCCTCCTCCAAGTTGAGGGATCATTGGGATTGATCACCTTACCCGGTGCAGGATGGGCCGCATCATAAACAAAGAGGCGTACAGGAGGAAGCGTATCCCCCTGAGTCAACGGAATAGTTGGTTGCTGAAACGCCATTGTCTTAGCCTCCTTTCAAGGTTCGATTATTCGGCGGGTGGCGTGACTTCCTCACCAACCGTTACATTATCAGTGCCAGAGAGATCCTCCTGCAGCGTAGGAACGATGTAGGACAGTTTGGCAGACGGTGAGTAGGACAGACATAACGCCAGCTCTACAGGGGTCACAGAGCCATCAACAGGCTGCGGGATGAAGTGCTTACCATATGATTTAACCAGCATCTCGAAAGAGTCACCGGTCTTGTTCTCAATGAAGACCACAGCCTGCGGATTTCCCACCACATTGGCAGTGATCACATACTGATTCTCATCTGCAAATGTGATCCCATTTTCAAGCGGCAGGTTATAACTGTATCGACCAGTAGCAACCTCCATCTTGACCTCTTTCTGTTGTACTCGAGAGAGGTTATTGACCTCATCAATCACACCATCCATAGCCTCTAAAGCTGACAAATCTGAGCCACGCAGCGTGCTGATCATCTCGTTTACTTCGGCAATACGAGAGGCAACCTCTGAATCAGACTGGTATATATCGTCCAGCGCGGCAATCTTCGACTGAGAGTCAGCGACCCCCTCTGCTACCGCTTTAATGTCCTGCAGCAACACCCCGGCAACCCGGTTGATCTCGCTTGCGATATTGTCATTCTGTGTCCCTTCGACAACTTTTAAGGCAGCAAAAGACTGCTCCACTGCATTTTTAAAGTCAGTGATCTTGCTGTTAATCTCAGCAACCTGACTACCCATATCCGTTCCAACCTTGCTGAACGAGGCGGTGATAGATGTGGCTAGAGTGGTTAATTTCTGATTGACGCTAATCTTCAGTGTTTCAGCAGTCTGATTCAGAGTTGCATTCGACAGCTCATCGGATGAAGAGATGGGGTCGTAGCTCACAGACTCTGAACTAACCCCATTAACTTCAACCTTATTGGTGATGTTGCTCAGGTTAATCTTGATGTCTGCAGGTACTCCAATATTGGCTGCATTCACTGCTGCAGGGACAGTCACACTAAGTGCGTGCTCAGCGCCTATTTCTGCTTCTGTGGCTGGGGCTGAAAGCGGAGTTGGATCAACTACCGTCTCCTCAGTATCAGTGGTTCCATTTAAACTCATTTCCGTATCTCCATCAGTGGGGTTTGTATAGCGAGGGCAGTAATTCACTACCCTGAAAAATTTGGTAAAAGAGGGAGAAACCGAAGCTCCTCCCTCTTATCAAAGGCGATTAGCCCATGGTGTCATCACCAACGGCATCATCCCCTATGGTGCTTCCGTTTGAGCTGCTCTGGTTAAAGAGACACCTGTACGGTTGCAACGTGGGCAACAGTTACTTCAACAGTTACTGGATCAGTATCACCAGCCCAAGGCTGAGGTACATAATGAACACCCTGAGACATCAGACCAATCTCAAAACCAGCAGCAGTCTTACCAGACATAGACGCAGACGCTTTAGGCTGTCCTACGATTTCGATTGCAGCCGTGAAGTCACCCTCAGCATTCAAAGTCAGACCCAGCTCAGTAGCGAGATTGAAGCTGTAAGTTCCGTTACCAGAATTGACAGTAATGGTCTTCTTCTGAACACGGATCAGAGAATCCAGCTCAGTAGTAGTGCTGGTCAACAACTCAGCAACGTCAAGGCCAGAAGAGTCCATATCAGCAATCAGTGCGTCGATAGATGCAGCGCGTGCAGCAAAATCGGCATCAGTGTTGTAGACAGAATCAAGGTCGATGATCTTCTGATCAACAGCTTCGATAGCAGCCTTCAGAGCAGCCTCATTTGCAGAAACAGTACCCATGCGAGTATTGATTGCACCAGCGATGTCGTTGTTCTGAGCAATGTTACGCAGACGAACGTCTTCAAGAGCAGCGTTCAAACCGCCACGCAGAGCTTCCAGCTTATTGTTGATCTCAGTAGCCTGTGCAGAGGCATCAGAGTTCAAGTCATTGGAGAGTGCATCCAGAGCTGTTGCAAGAGCAGCCATCTGAGTATTTACATCACCAGCCAAAGCGTCAGCATTGCGGTTCAAAGACTCGTCGGTAACACCGTCAGCAGTTGTAACACCACCACCGAAACCAACAGCAGCAGGAGCAGATACAGCGTTAGCTGTCAGCTTGTTTTCAACAGTAACTGCACCCATATCAGCAGGAGCAGGAGCCGCCAGAGCCGCACCGTCAACTGGAGCAACAGCAGTGATGGATACCGCAACAGCGGTTTCAAGTTCTTCTTGTGTAGGCATAATAAACATCCTTTAAATTTAAAGTTAAAAATCACCCCCCTCGGGGCACAACATTGGGGTTGGCAGATGGAGTCGGGAAAGCCAACCCCACGTGTCAAACCCAACTCCACCCACCAAACTCTTTATGCCCGCGCCACCTGTGTCGCCACGGTGGAGAGCGCAGAGGTCAACGCATCGACCTTATTACTCAAGACAATCGCCTGTTCGTTAAGCGTGTCTTCATTTAATTCATCCTCACCGCTTCGAATTGGAAGATCCGCATTCAGGAACTCGGAGTAGTGGTTCAACTGCTCACCAAGCAGCTTGAACATCGCCTCCATTCGCACTGTCGCATTCGCAACAGCCTCGTTGTGAAGCGCATAAAGCGATGCACTAACAAGACGTACAGAAACTTTTGTATCTTTGATATGAGGTACGGGTTCAGTCCCATCCACCCCACGCTTGACCGTGAATACACCATCTTCAAAGAGCGTAGCCATGACGATCTCTTTGGTGTCCTGCATTCCACGTGGAACAAGAGACAGATAGCAATAGTGATCACCAGACAGCTCAGGGAACTCTCCCTTTACAGCATCCCCAACCAGTAAACGGACATCTTCGTCATCAGCGCCAATATCATGCTGTAGGTATCCGTAGGTATCATTGGCAAAGCGAATATCCATACCGTTATCCACCTATCCTGAAGTTGCCAACACGATCATTTCCAATCTCACTGGTCGACATATCAGGTAAACCCGAGACAATCCGAGCACGAACAATCCGCTTAATATGATCAACCTTCACTTTGTACCGGGAGGCTTTTTTCTCACGCTTTTTAAGAATACTCATCGTTTTACACCTTTCGAGCGAACATGAAATGGAATTACGTTCTCCATGGTTTTACAGCCTCCAGCCGAGTACGTGATCTCCACCTCACCGATATAATCCCCCTGCTCCATCCAAACATCACTCCAGAAATCAACCACCACTTGTCCGTTCTGTGGTGCCCCAATAAAGTTGCAATCAAATGATTGCTGCAGCACTTTATTCGAATAAATGAGAAGTCGAACTAGGTCAACCTCACCCAGATTGATTGGAGCCTCTACCTCGCATTGATCCGCACACCGATACTCAATCAACTGCATTTCAAGAGGAAACCGTGTATCCCCCTGAACCACTTGAATGACATCTTGTACCGGTGCGACAGACATTCCCTTTTCTACTTACCAGCCTCAGCAGCCTCAGCAGCTTCAGCGGCCTTCTTATCAGCCTCAGCCTTCTTATCAGCAGCCTTCTTATTAGCCTCAGCCTTGTCAATGGCAGCCTGAGAAGAAAGAGGTTTAGCGGAAGACGATTTGAATCCTTCGATCTCACAGAATGATTTAATGACATCATCTGAAAGCTCTTCGACAGATATCATCTGCCCACCAGAGTGGGGTACAAAATCAACACCATTAATATTGGTGCTGGCATTGGGTAGTGAACAAATTACACGAGACATACAAACTCCTAAAAAACCCCCTCCAAGAAGAAGGGGGAAACCAGCCAAAGTTTTAAGCGAAAGGCTTCCATGCAGACGCGCTAGGCACGATATTCTTAATCAGAATATGGTGACGGCGCTTAGCAAGACGAAGATATCCGAACAGCAACTGTGCCCAAGGAATCGTTGCCTGATTTACTGCAGCAAGCGGGAACTTCATCATCGGCAGAAGCTGTCTCCAAGTGATCGACTGATCACTAGCGTTCAGATTGAGCAGGAATGCGCTACTTGAACCGGGAATCTCACGATTAAGGTCAACGGCAACAGTCTGCTCTCCGGTACGTGGAACACGCATCATTTCACGGAAGTCATTACGATTATTGGTGCCGTTCTTGCGAGAGCGGTAAATCACATAACCGGACTCTTTGCCAGAAGCAGATTTATCAATGGTGATCATGACCTTCTTGCCAGCCGCAACAGCAACCTGTGCACTCACAATACCAATTGATTGACCTTCAGCATTAATGCCGGAAACCAAGTAGTAATAGTTGCCACCATGTGGAGCACCAAACTTAGAACCAACATCACTGGAATCAGCGTTACACTCAACACCGGTTGGCGTGAAGTTATTCTCGCTCGCGATATCTCCATGCATCAACTCAAACGGAAGCTGCATATCTTCGCCACGAATAAATACGTCACGAGTTATAGAAACATCACCCTGAGCAGTTACGATGCCACGAACAGGAGTGCCACGCTTGGACTCTTGACCATTTGGCAGAGGAACACGGTAAGCAGGATCAAGATTGGCATCAAGATCAGCACCACAACCGGGACTCAGGAAGAGGTCCGTAGGAGTACCAAAGTTACCGTAACCAGAAATTACCGCTGCAGCCTGTACGATTGCATTGATAGAAGTCAGGGTCTGGCCCTCAGCATCAATGATATGGTCAGCAGAATCCAGAGTCTCGAGCTGTGAACCAATACCATCAAACTCGGTAGGAACAATGCGAGAGTCGCCTTCAAAGCACAAGAACTCAGCATCAGTTAGAAGCTGCTTGGTACCGTTGACCTGCTCGATTGCCTCAGACTGCGCGATAGCACCCTGTAGGGACTGCACGACAGACACCTGACGCTTAGCCATCAGGAACTTAACGAAACCAACCCGGCGAGCATAATCACCAGTCGACTCACGAATAATCCCCATTTCAGTATTGGTTGAACCACCCATGAAGCCACCGATACCAGACTGCTCAGTCCACTCATCTACGGTTGCTGTGGCACTCTGCTTCTGCAGCGCATTAAACAGAGCAAAATGCTTGTTTTCCTGCACAACAGCCATAAGAGTTTTATCGAGAGACTGAATGCGTAACGCACCACCACCCTCAAGACCAGCAGAATCAGAACCATAACCAGCCGTCAGTGCTTTTTGAAGCTCCTGAACCTGCCCCATGGATACTTCACTACTAACAGAACCACCGCCAAACCCACCATTATTTAATTGTTGTAAAAGGTCCATTACTTTCCTCCAGTAAACCCAATCTTCGTCATCAGACCGCTAGGTACTGGCGAATTGTTATTGATACAAGACTCAATCAGGGAGATGTCAGAAGCGACAATCTTCCCACCCTCAAGAGCAGTCTCAGCCTTCAGCATAAGATCTTGTGAAGTGACAGCAATAGCCTCACTACCCTCTGATTTGGTCAGATTTTCCGTGGTAGTAACAACGGTGCGGCGACCTGTGCCAGACGCGGCAACTTTCTCGAGCTTCGTTGTTAGAGCGGAAATACGCGCGTCTTGCCCCTTGAGCATGTCAACAACCAGAGACATACTTTTAACGAGAGCAGGATCACTATCAGAACCAGCCAATGATCCAGACTCCAGAGCGGATAGACGCGAATCTAACGACTTCAGGAATGCTGTTGCATCAAAGACAGCAACCTCCTCACCATTAGCATCGACAGCATACATGGACTTACCCATATCCTCTTCATCCTCTTCTTCCTTCTCTTTATCGTCGCCATCAGCATCAGCAGCAGCAACATCATCACCGTCTGCACCTTCACTTACAGCAGCGACCCCCTCTTCTGATCCTTCCTCAGAATTATCATAGTTATCTGGGTCAACACCAGCCTCCTCAGCAGCAGCGGCAATACCATCGTCGCTGGCCTGAGACTTGACGAGCGTCCCCAGATCATTAGCAAGTTTGTCAAATTCACTCATTTGAACTTTTTCCTCTTTTCGAGAGATCACTAAAGAATCTCGTAACAAATTCAGTCGCCATATCAGACGACAAACCAAAGTGATGGACGCTGTAAGCGATAAGGCTTTGTGGCATCAAATCATGAGGAATGCTGTTGTCACGACCATTTAGAAGGGCCGATAATTTCTCTCGGTAGTCGTAATAATTAATTACAGAACCATGAAGAGATTCAGTGCGAAGAGCCGCACCACCAGACAAAGAAGAGGAGTCAGTGCCATACCCGGCAGTGAGAGCCTTAGACATATCACCCACCATCACCAGTGCACCCAGAGACTTGTGGAATACACCAACAGGAGCCGTGGATACAGTGCCCAGATGTTGATTAACTGGAGTGCGTGAAAGACCAATATTCGTCCAACGAACCTTATCAACTATAGTGATCGGTTCACCAGTATCTGGATCCTCGTCAACAGACTTGGAAAGAACCTTCCCCCCAACGGACGGATACCAGCGGGCAGGAGGCGTGAGAGCAGTGACCGACTCCCATAGCATATTGGCGTTTTTTGCCAGAGGGCCGCCCCCTTGGTAAATCTCAGCCTTCACAAAAGTTCTCTCACCGGAGCACTTCGCCTCAATCGGACGACCCACTTCATAAGAGAAGGGTTCAGGAAGCCCGAGCTTGTGTCCAATGATCGTATAGTGATCTATGTCAATATTGCCAAACTTGATGAAGTGGTCAGACGACTCAGACAGAGCCTTCGCCATAACTCTCTCACCCTGAATATCAACCCCCTCATTGGAAGCCTCAAAATATAGGATGCGGCGACCATCTTCCTCGATAGGTTGCGCTTTGAGCATGCACTCAGTGCCAATACAAATAAAATCAGAATCCATGCATGAATCATGGTGTCACGACTTACCTTGAGTTTGATAGGTATGAAGCAATCCCCGTATCGTCAAGGGTCTCCATCGGATCCAGCAGCATCTCTCGTAGTGCATATTTCTTTTTGAGACGATCGAGAGCGGTCTGCTCGGACGGATGGTCAGCCACAAGGGTGTGCACCGTTACATCGTTCTTCTGCCCCAATCTATGAACACGTGCGGATCTTTGACCATGTAACATGGCTGTAGCAGGGATATCATGATGGACCACCCAACTGCCCCGCTGCATATTCAACCCAACGGCACCCGCATCGGAGGAAACCATAATGTCCGCAAGAGGCTCCCCGTTCTCAGGCTGAAACATGAGCCGCTTTTTATCCTTATCCTTGGCAGAGTCCGACCCGGTCAGGGTAACTACCCGGTGACCTTCAGACTCCAGACGCTTGCGAATCTTCTCCACAGCATCACGATTCCGGGCAAACACCACGCCGGGCTTACCATCGTGCCCAGAGACAAGAGACGAAATCTTATCAATCTTGGCATTGTGGTCAGAGGAGTGAATAACTCGACTCACAGCGGCGTTATGCACCACACCGGCTGCGTTCTGGATTCTGCGAGCCAACTCCTTATGGTCTTTTTGATCGACTCCTTCAAAAGATGAGGGACTCAGGGAGCGAGCAGCATCAACATCAACCTCACCCTTCAGGCGAGCCATTTTGACCCGGCTATAATGCCCATTAACCTTCTCAATCTCGCCACGCTGGTGGTCAGAGAGAGAAACCGACTCATTCCGATAATCAGCCTTAATGTCAGGGGATATCGTATTGCTTATTCCATTGCGAGCCAACTCACGCTTCAACGCAGCCTTCGACTCGATCGTGTTCTGACCATAAGCTCGCATAAAGGCACCCCGGTCACCGTATCGATTACGATCAACTTTTGATAGCACATCGTGAATTTCACTAGCATCATTTTTAGCGGGATCTCCGGTGCCATAGATAAAATATGGCGTGTTATCAGAAACAGCATCAATAACATTGGCCCGAGTGGAATTCTCCTTCCCTTGGCGGTTCAGTAGTTGGTGTGCCTCGTCGACAAATGTTGCATCGAAATTGATCCCTTCATGATCCATGACCCCCTTCGCCCAACTCTTTCGCTCTTGCGGAGTCATTGAATTGACCTCGGCGGTCATCTCCTGCTCGGTCATCCCGGCATGACCAGCACCAAGATCAATCATATCCCCCCGGAAAGCCTCGTGGGTCATTACAGCAATGTGGTGGTCCGGGTTTTTATAGGCCGCAATACGCTCCTCCCGAGAGGCTCCCGGCTGAATATGAGTGTTGAACTTGCCCGGTTCAAGATACCGAAGTGCCTCACCAGAGAATTGCGCCTGCACCGCCGAGGGGACCAGCATTAGTGCACGTTTGACCTTACCCTGACCATGGAGATGGGAGAATCCCCCAAGGTAAATTGCAGTTTTTCCGCTGCCCGCACCATATCCCAAAGCAATACGCTTATTGGCCTCCAGCATTTTGATTGCTCGCTGCTGGGGGGCATACTTCCCAGACATTGAAGCTCCCCACAATTTCGTAGGCTCCCCAGATTTGAAGTTCTGCCCCACTACGGACATCATGCCGGCAATCTTCTGTTCAGCAGCATGTCCAACCGTGTACCTCTCATCGGTGCGAATAGAGTTGTCCGGGGTCAATTCTTCGGAGGAAAACAGGCCCATTTGAGTCTGCTCATAAGCCGCTTTGGTCTGTGCGTGCGCCTGCAGCTTATCTGCAACAGATCCAGAGGAGTATTTTCCATCCACCCGGTCGCGTAGAGAGTCGATCAGAGATTTGCGCTCAGACTGACGCTTCTCCCGAGCTACCGGGTCAATCGCATCCAGATAAGCAAGATTGCCATCAATGACCGTTTTCCCGACCTTCAAGGGCGAGCTGGGAGTGAGCTTATTGTGATGATCTGCAAAGTCATGAACTACCCGCGAGCGAACCAGATCCTGAACAGATTTGATTGCCTGCTCCGGGGAACCCATGGTCTGCACAAACTTACCCCATGTAAAAGAAGCCTTGTCGTGTGCTGCAGAGAGTTCGTCACGCTGACCAGACCACTCCTTCCACTCCGAAGAGGTGGCTGTATCATTAAACAGATCAACACTCTCTTTCTTCGGCTCAGTGGCAAGGTGTGCATCAAGAGCAGCTTTCTCATCCTGACCGCCAGATTTAGGGGCCACGTTCGACATAAACCACTTACGAAGACCATTCCGCTCCTTCACGGAAAGATCACCGACCGGCTTGAATGCAGCCACACCTTCGGGATTACTCGACAGGGAACGATGCAGAGCATCTACAGATTCTTGATCTAACGAGAACCCTTGGGAGTGCAGTGGAGAGCGGTCACCACCATATTTAGCAGAAACATACTCATCCGCAAAGCCAGAAAACACGTTTGTATGAGATTCAGCGGCCCTGATCTTCCCCGCACCATCACGCAAAGGAACAACAGAATCAAGAGCTTTCATGTAAGCCTTTCCATCACCACCAGACCGTTCAATAAAGTTTGATGAGAGCAGATCAGCAACGATACTTGACGGTGGGTCACCATCAGCAGCCCTACCACCAATATACGAACGAATGGCACCAGATAAAGAGTCGTGCGCCTTCGGGGAGAATGGCTCAGCAAGAGACTCAGCCACCCCCGGCTCTACGTGCATAGCAAGATCAGGACGATCAGCAAACCCTTTAGGTAACCACCCCTCCTCGTCCATCTTGCCAGAGGCGATATCAAGATTGCGGCGAATGCGCCTCAGACCCTCAATATCAACGGGACGGGCCAACTTATCAAGACCGGGGCCATTGATGGTGACCACCAGATTATCCCCGGCTTTATCAAGAGCGTAATCCCCTTTCTCTAAGCCAATCGCATGGAGCTGTGTAATTGCAGAACCCATACCTGCTGCACCCAATGAGACTTCGGTGTGGCTGGCTTTAGAAGATTTTAAGGCCATTGCAAGAGCTGCGTTCGCTTCAAGCTCTCCGGAAGTAATCCCCATGAGGCGCTTCGCCTCCTGCAGTATTTTTCTACGCTGCTGATTTAAAGCCTGAGCATGAGCAAGGTCGGTCCCCGTTTTGCCATCTGGAAGCTTGATCTCCGAAGCCGCCGAAATCAGGCTGTTGTAATTTTTAACAGCGGTATCCTGTTTCTCAACCTGTGTATCAGCATGAAAGCGTTCAAGCGCATGACGCACTCGGTCAAGATCACCCCCCTCGTGGGATTGGTGAATCTGACGGGCGAGCACTTGAGCTGCACCATTCAGCCCCAGAACGTCGACCACCGAACGATCAATAAGAGACCCTCCTGCAACAGCAGTAGCAAAACTATTAAGAGAGTTAAATCCACCAGCACTGACGTGCACACCCAACCCCGTCTCTCCGGATTTATGGTCCACACGATTAATGAAACCAACCACAGAAAGGGTGCGAGCATCATCTTCAATAGACTTCTTAACGGACTCGTCAATTTCATCTTCTGAGACGTTGAGCACGTATGATTTCTGTTCCACCACGCTCGCATTATCGATCTCCTTTTTTGATTTACGTGCCGCATCCTCTGCGAGCTTGAGCTTTTTGGCAGCTCGCAACATATCGACAGCTTTGTGGGCATCCTCCAGCACCTTGGGGTCAGGAGGCATGGTGTCAGGATTAATCTCTTGGAACTTCTGTAGCTCCACAGAGGCATCCGCTGCCATCGACTGACTTGGGGTGGGTGGCTTACCGCCGGAAAATGACTCTTTTATCTCCTGCTTCGAAGTAGAAGTGAGTCCTTTTTTCTCGGCACGCTCCGCATATTGAGGATCGAACCCAAGAGACGGTGCCTTCTCGGGAACAGGATTCAGATCATCAACGGAGAGCGTCTCGTGATTATCTGACTCCAACGGCAACTGATTGAGGCCAGCAATGGCCTGCTTAGAGTGATCGAGCACGAGAGACTTGCGATTCAAGTCCACCTCGGCGCGAGCACGCTTCATTAATCCGGCAGAATGGTCTTTGCGTGCCTTGGCGCGAGCAGAATCTGAAAGATCGGCGTGCTTATCCTCATCAAATTCAAGATCCTTTGGATCCCACCCCGCACTCTCAGCAACGGTGCGAACAAAATCCTCACGATGCTTGCGCAAATTCTCGGATATTTTGGATTTTGCGCCAACCTTGGACTCGTGGACCCCCGCTGCTTTATCGGCCTTGATCTGAGCCTTCTTTTTATCGCGGCGATCCTTGGCCTTCTGCTTGAGTTTTTGTTTGTAGTCCCCACCCTTGCCGACACCGGTCAATGTGAGATGGTTTAGAGAACCACCAGCACCGCCAATAACCTTCATGGAACCATCGGACTGAGGGAGCACTAGAATCGCCTGCCCCTTTCCCTCTCCATTTGGATGAACAGTTATCCAGCGAGCACCCGTAGGGATACCAGACTGCTCTGCCTTGAGCATCTCCTGACCGTAGTCGGGTTCACTGGAGCCGCCCTTGATTAACCACAGCTTTCCTCTCTTGTCCGCATAATCACGAACGTCCTCCCAACTAAACATTTTCTGACGGTCGGAAAACTTCACCGTAAAATACATACCATCAACAGTGATCTTCGTATCAACCACATGACCAGAGGCTGGCCCCCCATCAAACAGGTGGTCACTGTTGAATTTGATCGCGTCACCCTCTACCGGCTCTGACTTGATCATCTGAGGCTTGTCAGCAGTGGCCCTGACCTTTGCCTTGAACTCATCAAGCGGCATCGGGGTCACATCACCCAGAAAGCGTAGGTCGTTGTAGTGCAGCAGGAACGCACGAACAGCATCCTCCTTGGAGGAGAACCCGAGCATACACTTATCCTCGTCGTACTCAGACCAGTTACCGTACTGCCGCTGGTGGACCACAAAGACCGTCTGAGCATCCTCATCGGGGCCGAGATAGATATCTACATGATCACCGTCAACGCCCTCAGACCCCAAAATGTACCCGTATGGGAAGTACATCCTTGTCTCCCACACCTTGCCACCGGGATCAACTCCACGGCGCACAGAACCAGCCTCATTCTCAATTGAGACCGTGAGACCATGAAACGAGAGCTTACGTTTTTTATAATTGCCAGCCTCTATCTGGGCCTGAGTAGGCTCATGAGAATGACGATACAGAAGGATATCAATCTCCCCCGCACTCTCGTCAAGAGACTTAACGAGTGAGGGAGAGGAACCGGCGAGGTGGGATAGCTGTTGCTCAAGCTGGGCGAATTGACTCATTCACCCATAATGAGATCACGACCTAATCAAGCCACCATTTTCGGTAGTTCATTAATATTGAATTTGGCATGCTCAATAACCTGAGTCAGAAGACCGCGCTCCTTAGCGAGAGCATTGTACTCAACTGCTAGATCATCACGAACCATTGCATAAGGGCGAATTTTTGCCATACGTGAAAGAACCTCATGCTCACGCTCGATTGCGCGGTCCATGATTCGTTGCTCAGACTCAGTAGTCTGGGCCTCTAACTTCAATAACTGTGGCACATTCATACTTACCCCCTTTCGGATTGACTATCAAAACCCATTCCTCTCGGTTTGTTTCGTTGTATACCAATCCTTTCAAACACATGCCTGAATTCTAACCCATGATCAGCCATCTCGCCAACGAGTGAGGCAATAACAGCTGCGTGATCAGGCACTCTCTCTTTTTTTCTATAACTGGACAAAGTTGCGGGGTGCATACAGAGCAGATTGGCGAACTCAACTTGTGTGAGTCCCGCCTTGCCTAGTTGCCGTATAAATTCCTTGTGATCCATGCATCCAGTATATCAGGACAATCCACACAATCAACACTAATTAGTGAAGAATACCCGTAAAATAGTTGACTTAACAAATTAACGAAGTATAGTAATTAAACAGTTGCATAACTTAACTGATAAAAGGAGAGCAGCAGTGGACAATATAGGAATACCGCCAGTAGCAAGAGTGAACGAGGCTCTGGGAGCAAACTTCATAAAGAAGCTGCATGGTGAAAACGTCCGGGTTGTCAGTCATCGGTCAGCACGATTCGATATCCCGGAGACAGAAAACGGGATCAACCGGGTCAAGGTGACCGCCATGGAAGACGGCACTTTTATGACGCGCTTCTACAAGGTAGAAGAGAAAGAGATGATTCACGACTTGCCGATGGACCGAGTGGAAGGATCGATAGAGGCAATGCTGGCAATGGGATCCTGTTCGTGACCGGATTCGCAATAGTCATGCTGATTATCCTAGTCCCTACAGGGCTATGGGAGATCAGTGTCAGCAATAGATACTACAAAGAAAAGGAAAAATAGAATGGGAACGCACAACTACGAAACAGAACAAGAGTGGTATGACAGACTGGTTGAGGTCGCAGAAAGTCACGACAACAGTTTCGCTGTCAGAGATCGTGAGGGGTGGATTATGGATTGGGAAGAGATGACACCAGAGGAGTCGTACTACGGAGAGTACCCCGAGCATAAAAAGTAACATTCAATAGCCGCCATTTAAAAACAAACAGGAGCAAACATGGATAACCCCCAATACGAAGAAAGGCAAGCGGTGAGAACGGTCGTCCGAGGAACATACGACATACAGAACCTGCGCATCCAAACTGGAAATCGGATTGTTGCAAACTTCAAGGCAAGGTTAGGGCAAGCACCAAGCGAGAAAGAGGAGACGATGGATAAAGAAGCCAAAGATATCCTCGCAAATCTTCGCAAAGAATTCGACAGGATAACGGATGGAGTCGCAATCTTTCCGAGAGCATCATCCTTCAAAGGAACAGAGCTGATATCAAGCTACACGGAACTCACGCTTATGGATGAGTATCTCGCACTGGAGAAGGCAGAGAAAAACTCATTCAAGCGGCTGGGGCACATTCTAAAGGATTTTGGGGTATGGACTGAGTTCCTAGAAGGTATCAGGGGCGTGGGGCCAACAATTGCCGGAGTGATCGTCTCGGAAATTAATATCTACGCAGCAGAATACCCCTCCTCCATCCACAAGTATGCCGGTCTCGATGTGGTGAATGGAGCTGGAAGAAGCCGCAAAAAAGAGCACCTTTCCAAAAGCAGCTACACCGACAAAAACGGGGAAGAAAAGGAAAAGATGGGAATAACCTTCAACCCTTTCCTGAAAACCAAATTGATTGGAGTTCTCGGGCCAAGCTTCATCAAACAGCCAGCAGAAAAGAGTATCTATCGAACGATCTATGACAACTACAAACACCGCATAGAGCACATGCCGGCGCATAAGGATAAATCCCTAAAGCACCGTCACAATATGGCGGTCCGCTACATGATCAAGCGGTTTTTAACCGACCTCTACAAAGCATGGAGAGAGCTTGAAGAGTTACCTGTGGCACCGGAATACTCCGAGGCGAAACTCGGGATGACCCATGGCTCGGCTAAAAAGTACGGCGAGGCTGCATAAGGTGGCCTCCGAGTAGAACCATCCATCCCAATCCACCCAAAATAGCCAAGTGAACCAATACAGAATAGACAACCGTAATTGCTAAGTGAACCATTTTGATGGAGACACCCAAAACTATAAAGTGAATCAAATATATAGAGACAACCGCAAAAACAAATGAACCAATACAGAATAGACAACCATAGTTTTTAAGTGATTCAAACCGACCTTTTCATATCAGACAACCATTAGGAAGAAGTGAACCATAGAGAATCAATAACCCAACGTGTGGAAGTGAGCCGAAATGATCAAGAAACCCGAAACCATGAAGTGAATCATGGGTTATTAGACAACCATAGTGGTTAAGTTGACCGATATTGATTAGACACCCAAATCATGTAAGTGAACCAGTGCTTTTTAGACACCCAGAATGAAAATGTGAGCCAATCAAAGTTACACGCCCAGAGCAGAAAGCGAACCATTAGTGCCGAGACACCCTCTCATGCGAGTGAACCAATGAATGAAAGACAACCAGAGGTTTTCAGTGAACCAATAGATATAAATACCCCCCCAATTTTATAGAGTGAACCACGACAATTTAGGCACCCAATAGAAATAATGAACCAAATGCGCTAAGTGAACCATAGAAGAGAATACAGACATTAATTGAAAGTGTGTCAAACAAAGCTAGACACCCAGACTATGCAATACGCTAAATAAAGAAAGACCACCAACCCGTAAAAGCGAACCAAGTTGAAGAAGACACCCATTGATGGATAGTGAATTAGAAGTGAAGAAAACGATCAAGATATGAATAAAAGGACAATTTAATGAAAATTATTTATTTTAATGATGAGAGTGAAGCGGAAGCATTCTTCTATGGCGTTTCGTGGTTTTCAATCCACCCATCCTCAATTGACCCAGATAGCCTTTGTGTGAAAGTTGGTAAAACTGACACTGAAAACAACACTGACCAGACCATTGCCTACAGCAATGGAGTCATCACATTTATGAACAATAGTGGAATTATTGAGAAAGGCGCGAGAGTCAAGATGATCAATATGGGAGGGAACGATCCAGACCCCATCCCATTTGGCTCTGAAGGAACGGTCGATAAGGCAGTTTTCAACGGAATCTGTATGACAGTAGACGTAATCTGGGATATCAAAAGATCCTTATCGGTAACCCTTTCGCAAGACCAGATTGAAGTAATCCCCCCGACTGCACTCTGATCCAACTGGTAAAGCTACTGGTAAAGCCAGTAGCTCCTACTTTACCAGCGGAGAAAACCTCCGGCCCCCCTCATTAATACCCGTTAAAGAACAAACTTAACAAATTAACGAAGTATTTGCTGGACATTAACTGATTTGTGAAGATAATAAACAAAACAGTTAAGTAATCAATCAGGGAGAAAAGCAATGAGAAGCGAAGAAACTACAGCAGAAGAGGACATCAATGGAATGAACAGGGTTGAGCTGATCAAGAACCATGCCTCCAAGAAAGAGGCCATCCAAAGGCTGGAGGTGTTACGCAGAGCAATGGCAGTACGACTCGCAGAAATCGCCTGCCCATACAAAGTGGGCGACACCATCAAAAGTGATAAGCAGAAAGCCATCATCGAAGAGATCAATCCGGGATATGTCAATGAGGAGATGGATAACTACACCCTACTGATCACGAAGATCAAAAAGAACGGTGAGCCATACGCTGCAACGAGCAAGCTGCGTAGCTACGAAGTTAAACACTGGAGCCTCGAAGAATAACCCCCACTACATCACCCCAATAGAAAGGAAACTAAAATGGCACATGAAATTGACATGACAACAGGACAGGCAGCAGTAGCGTGGGGGGGCACTGTACCTCCATGGCATGGCCTCGGGAAACCAATGCCGGAGGATGCCAGCATTGACGAGTGGCGTATCGCGGCAGGACTGGATTGGGAAGCAAAACGCTCTACAGTCCAGTTCCAGAATGGCGAGATGCGCTCATGGGACGGACGAGATGTACTCTACCGCAGCGACACCAACGCACCTCTGAGTGTGGTGAGTAGTGATTACAAGATTCTCCAGCCAGCAGAAGCCCTGAGCTTCTTCAAGGATTTGGCTGAAACGGCTGATATTCAGATCGAGACAGCTGGGTCGCTCAAGGAAGGCAAGCGGATATGGGCACTCGGGAGAATCGATGAGGACCGTGTCATTATGGATGACCGAATCGCACCATACGTGCTCATGGCGACCAGCTATGACGGCACCATGGCAACGATCGCAAAATTCACCAGCATACGGGTGGTCTGCAGCAACACGCTCCACGCCAGCATCAATAACGAGTATGGCAAAGTACAAGTGACTGTTCCCCACTCCACCAACTTCGATGCAAGCATAGTGAAATCGATGCTCGGTCTAGACTACGAGAGCTGGAACAACTTCACCTACACCGCCAACCAGATGGCAGCCCGGAAGCTCGGGGATACCGAAATGGATCTCTTCCTGCAGGAGCTACTCAAGCCCTCTAAAGATGCCCCGGAACCCGACAAGATCCGCAGAAGCCGGGGTTATCTGAGAATCATGGACCTCTACAAAGGGGAACAGATCGGAGGGGGTATGGACGCGGTCAACGGCACTGCGTGGGGAGCGATAAACGCGGTCACTCAGTATATCGACCACGAGAAAGGACGAACCAGAGATACCCGACTCACTAACGCATGGTTCGGAACCGGTGCGCGACTCAAGAATAAGGCATTCAGCATTCTAAGGGAGGCAGCATGAGTACCGCAGCAGCAATCGTCTTCAAAGGGACTGCAAACCGAGTCAATGCAGACGGGTATCCAGAGTATATGCTCCGGGCACTCGAGAAGGTATCCCGGACAGAGGAGTCGCTGGAAAATCTTGTCAAAGGACCGGTAATCCAAGGGCTAGGTGGCCCCGATGAAGATGACGAATTCAAACCAAACCAAAACATCTCCATCGACGGAGATCCCCAAACAATTGGGGCCAAGGCGCGTAGAGAATTCGGGGCTGACTACGTCTACACATGGACACCGGAGGGATGGGTATGCACTTAAACAAGGAACAGCAGGACAAAGTCAATAAAGCCACTGCAAAGGGAGTCCTGTTGATCCACGGACTCGGTCGGGAAGAAGGGATGGTGGCACTCTCAACAATGACGGCAATTTATGCACTCGGAGTAGGTGAAACCTCACAACCCCCGATTGATGTAAACGAAGTTCTGGACTCGATACGCGAATGTACAGAAAGTGTGGTGGTAACTCTACTGGAGGAACTCCATGAGTCATGAAATTGTAGCTATGGATGCTGAAAATATTGAAAACATGGATCTTCCTGATGAGATAAAAGAGCACGCAAGGACGTACCTTGCAATCAGCGAGAAGATCTTTAAGCACGAACATGATGAGGTGTTTGGAATTCTGGTCGGACTTATAACCAACTTCACGCTGGCAATGAGTAAATCAGCAGACACCACCCCCCAAAGGGTGGTTCAGAGTATCTCCGATACGGTTATGGAAACCATATTCGAGGTAGAAGATAAACGGAAAAAAGGATAGGAAAAAACTATGTGGATAGCAATGAGTAACACCTTTCTCTCAATCGTCCAACCGCTTGAGTATAAGAAGCCAATAGAGCATTCAGGACGAGATGTCCTGCTGGTCAGATCGCGTAGAGAAGGCGATATAGAGGCCGTATTTCCGAAGGCCGAAGTGATTGCGAATGCGGGAACTGACTATAAGTATCGTGCCTATATCGACCGGTCTGTAGTGGCGACAACAATCACGCAAGAGTTGCTAGGGATTCACTACGACAACTTCAAAAACAGCGTGACAGACAGACCGCTCCATGATGCCTATTTCAATGTATGGAACTCAATGCATGAACTGCAGCAGCCACGGTACCGCCAGCAAGACGGTCAGCGCTCTCTACTTGGAGACATGATGTCTGGTGAATGTGAAGGTGGATATGGTGACTTTGAAGATAGCACTACCGAGGAAAACTGTGAAGACGAGCATTACTAACGCCGAGAGAACGCTGGCCTTCCTATCAAGGCTCCCCACAAGGGGGCTTGATCAGGGGATGCAGCATGAACGGTTATTACTGATTCAAGAGCTATCTAGAGGAGAGAGCAATGATAGAGCAACTAAAGAGAATGCTTCGAGTGGCAGCATACGGGGGGAATAAAGAGCAGTTTCATCGCCTTGTGAGGCAGAACAATGTCGATCCAAGTGTGGCAGAAAAAGCATGGTCCGATGGAGCGGAGTCAAGAGCCAACAGAGATGGACAAGTCTGTAGAGCATGTGGGCGACTTTCTTAGGATAAGGCAATGGTCATAGACGTGAATGGACCCGATGGCAATGCTTTCCAGATCATTAAATTTGTCAAACAACTCTTCAAAGAGACTGACCGGATGGACGAGTGGGATGCTGTGCGAGCAGAGATGATGTCGGGAGGTTATGAAAGCCTCTTAGAAACCGTAGAGCGAGTCACCTTCGGAATAATTACATTTAAAAGGGATTGAAATAATGACACGTAACTCATCACTGAAGCATATGAAAGTTGCCGGGTACCACAACGATACCAGTGGATTTACACGGCTACGGTAAACCAAAACTGGAGACCCCCTATGAGTGATGTCAAATGTCCAAAATGCGGAAACGAACACTCAATACACGAAATGGAATTGTATGAAGTCTATGACGAGGACGGGAAAGAAACCAAGATGGAGTGCCACAACTGCGGGGAAACGCTGGTTATTACGTCCAGAATCATTGGATGGCGATTTGAGGTTGAGATAGAAGAAGGATAATTATGAAAGTAGCAACAATAGAAGCAGACACACTCCAGAAGCATATCCACCAACTAGGTGATGCTCTATCAAAACTTGAGAGCCAGATGAGCCGCTCCCCTAGTCTAGCCAGAATGTATGAGACTATTTTGGGAGATGCGTTTATAGCGAAGAATGCACTCCAGCAAGCCGTTAAGTCGGCGCATGAAGATGCACCTGTCTTCATCGTTGTGATAGACACGAAGTCACCCAATGTCGAGTTTGTAGAGATCGAGCAGAATGGTAAATCCATTAGCGTTCCAAGCAGATCACCGGAAGACAGTAGATACCGAGAGATCGGACCTCTCTATCTACCCTCCCCCCCGCCTATTCATGGGGAGTCGCTACCTAAACAGATTGAAAAACCATCATGGGATGACGCTCCCGAGTGGGCAGAGTGGCTCGCCAAAAACATGGATGGAGCATGGTATTGGTACAGAAAACGGCCTGTAGATATCGTGTGGACATGGTGCGGATCAAACAAGTCTGAACGAGCCAACACAGACTATATTCCTGAACAATGGAGAGAGACGCTTGAGTCACGCCCCGGAACAGAAGCGGAGGGATCAGCACAATGAGCCTATACCAATGCGAGGTATGCGGGTGCCTCGAAAATACAGCTCTGGCACCAAGCATGGTGTTTACGCACAAATGGTTCGACTGGACCGGTATCGAGGAGCGCAAGGGAAAGAAAGTCTGTAGCGCATGTGGCCCCAGCAAATACAGCGATGGAAGCCCCACCGAATACGGGGTGTGGCATGGTCGGTTCGATAGGAAATTCCTCCCCATGGGAATGTTCAAGACCAACAAAGAAGGGAACCTTGAGCATATTGAGACAGGGTCTACCGATATCTGTCAGTACGAAATAAAGGATGGTGTAAGTGAAAAACAACCAGAGTAAGGCACGCCAAATGATGGCTTTATCAGCATCTATTCACGTATTTAGCCATTCCATGCCTATGGATCCGAAAGCGTTCTTGGTGAAAAAGAACAATGACCGCCCATGGCTGAAAAAGAAAAAAGGACGATCATGATTGAGAATAAATTGCCGTACATCTTGGTCTGGCTGGACTGGTGCGTCTACTCATACTGGATCAGTCTGATTGTGATGCCCGTCATGTTTGGTGCCCATTACTTGCTGAGGAGTCCACATCCATCGGCTTCAGGGTTGTCATTAGCAATATTCGTTAGCGTATGCGCATGGGTGACCTTGAGCTGGATGCGACAAGGCTATGCTGTTGGATAAACCAAGGAAAGATATATGAACAGAGTATTTATAGACATGGACGGAGTCATAGTGGACTTCGACAAATACAAGAGAGAGCACGCTGTCGAAGGCGAGAGACTGGTCAAACAACAAGGCATCTACCTCAAGATGGAGCCAATACCGGGGGCGTTAGAGGCGGTACGTAGCGTGATCAGCATGGGGTATGACGTTTGGATAGCCACCAAGCCACCCACCGGCATGGCAGGTGCTTATGCAGACAAGGCAGAGTGGATATTTAGAACCCTGCCAGAACTAAAGCGCAAGATTATCATCACTCACGACAAGGGGCTGCTCGGTGATTCAGGAGACTATCTGCTGGACGATCGCCCTCACGCTGCCAACTGCGAGCAATTCAAAGTCTGGCTCATGCGTTTTATCGACGGATTTCATTGGGAGCAGGCACTCACGATCCTGCGCAAGAACCAGCCCAACAACTAAGCTCTTTTTGAATGTTTTGATGAAACAGTCTTGTTCCGCTGGACATTAACAAATTAACGTATATTGTACGTATATATAGCAAGCCAAAAGGACTGATATGGAACAGCCAGAGACAACCACGGAGGGCACCATGAATAAAGAGCACCGAGGATACCACCACACCGGAGAGGCTTGGTATGCAAGCGCAAGCCTGAAGGGTCAAGAATACACTGACAACATCACGGTTGGGTTCTATCCCCCAGACGGCAATACAAAAGGAGAGTTCTCCATTGAATGGGTAACCATAGCGTTCAAGCCCACACCTATACTGAGATCTTATGATGACAGCTGGAAAGCCCTCCAGCACTGCACTGATCTGATCGAGAAGATGGCAGAGGTGGACAACCAGAACATCACCCCGAAAGAGTTCTGCAAGATACTAGATGGTCTTGGATTTAAAGATTTAACAAAACGGAAGATAGACAGATGATCGATACGACAGTAGCTGAAATGCCGGTAGCTGTTGACACCAGAAGGTGCCCCGGATGCGGCTTACTCATCGATCAAGATCTGATCATTTATAGCAAGACCAATTACGACTGTCCAAAATGTGGGAAGTTCAAACAAAGTGAATTTAAGCCCATAAAAATCAAACCACGATAGAAAGCATGAGGTAGCTACCCGCCGTAACGTAAAAATGGAAGGGAAAAGAATCAATGACAAGCAAGAGAAAGCTAAGTAAAGGACATTTCACCGAAGAGCAGCGGGACGACATTTGCACAGGTCACCTATGCCCCGTTTGCTTTGGCAATGACCTCAAGAAAACAGAGTGCGATGATGACGGCATTAATGCCGCTGGATATGAGTGCAGGAGATGCGGAGAAGATTGGGATGGGTATTGATGTGAACTTACAAGACAAAACCAACGCAGAACTCAACAGAATGGTTGCTAAGTTACAGGGCTGGGTTGACTGGCCCGTCAAGTTAGAAGGAAATGAGATACAAAACTCATGGTGCCTTGATCCTGAGAACATAAAATCTGGGGATGAAAGCACAATGCTAAAGAAGCATTACGACCCCTGCACCAACGGGCAGCAGTCAATGGATTTGTTGGAGAAATATAGTATCTACTTGGAACCGTTTTGGATAACGAGTAACAACGTACCTTGGATAGCTTTATGTGAAAAAGCGACAGAGATAGATTGGCAAGAAGCAGACACACCAAAGCGAGCAATTGTAATGGCGGCGATTGCGTATCTGAGTGAAGGAAAAGAGTGATGGAGATAAACAAAATGAACATTATAAGTAGTAGTTGTGGGAATGCCGAGTAAAGACCGGCCCTTACCCGATTATTTTTATTTAATTTTAACTGAGGATTTAACATGTTTAAAACAGAAATCACGACAGACTTAAAAGACCCTAAAAAGTCATTCGATGAACTGGCGTTAGCTCGATGCTGCGTAATGGCAACTGAGAGCTTGGACCCTGATGAGTTTAGTGCATTCATGTTGGCGCACAATTCATTAGTAGAGAGAAGGAAGCTTCAAAATGAATTGATTGACTAACGACCACAGTAACCGGAGAAAAATTACGGCTTTGTTAGGCGATTTTACAGAGGATAATAGAATGATTGAACCAAAAAACCTTGTGGTAGGAAACAGATACATAGGTGCTACCGGAAATATATTTTTACATTTTAGAGCGTATGGGCCAAACATTGCTTGCTTCAAGCGAGAGCATGACGGTATGAAGCACTTTGGGCGAGAATTTATAGAATTTGATCACGGTAAAATTATGCTAAAAATTGAAATTCTGCCAGAAGATAAAATTTGCCTGATATGTAAAGACGATTATGGGGATATTGCGGAAGAGTGTTTTATTGCAGGGGTTTGCCCAGATTGTATGGACTCAAACAGCTCTGAAGAGCTAATAGAATCAGCTATGCGACTGTGATACTTCTAACGCCAGCCGTAACCGGCGCGAAGCGATCTGTGTTGAATTAATTGTTAGAACTAGATATTAAGGAGTAGAAGGATGGAGCCAATAAATATTATAAAAACTGACGGTGGCAGAAAGAGGGTCATACTCAAACAAATTTATGCAGACCTTGAGCTTCAAACAATGATTAACGGTCACCAGTCTACGGGACAACCTGTAGATGAAACACTGCTACTTTTAATACAGGAAGCAATCAGTGATTACTTCTCAAAAGTTGTAAGACCCACATGAGTTTTCTGCCTTCTAACGCCAACCGTAACCGGAGAGGAGCGATTAAATGAGTGATGTTACATGCCCCTACTGCGCAGCAGAACAAGAAATTAACCATGATGATGGCTATGGATATGATGAGAGTAGTGATCACGAGCAGGAGTGCATCGAATGCGGCAAGACATTCAAATTCAAGACCAGCATTAGCTATAACTACGAGGTTTATTGTCAGAATGATGACCATGATATGGAGCCGTTTGGTGATAAATGGCCCAATATGTACGAGTGTTCGAAATGCGACTTTTATGAGAGACGGGTTGTAAGAGGGGGCGCTGCACAGAAATAACGATAACCACCTGACTTCACCGCATCACACGCGATGCTTGTTAGGCCAAGGAGATAAATATGAAAATTGATTTTGCTCTAGCGTTTTATAGAAATATGCGGGGAATGAGCCAGACTCGTTTAGCGAAAGTTTCTGGAGTTACGAGTTCGGCAATTTCAATGCTTGAAGCAAGAGGCAGAAACCCGTCTTTAGAAACTGCCATGAAGCTGGCAAAAGCGCTCGATGTAACTCTTGACCAGCTTGCAGGTATGGCCCCGCCTCAAAGCACTGGAGACTTGAGGAGCGAGAATTTGCAGTTAAAACAAAGACTGAAGAAGATACAGGCTTTGTCTGCCTAACGCCCACCATAACTGGACGGCGGTTTAGAGCCACTTAACAGAACGATTTGAACAGATAAACAAAGCTACAAGACCACGGCAAACGCCGGAGTAGGCGTTCCAAGTTGATGGTTTTGTTAGGCCCACAAGTGTAGAAGTAGAAAGATGTTTTCAGTTAACGAGATATTTTCAGGAGAGGGACGATGAGAGAAGAATGTAAAGGCTGTTTTATGTTTGGAGGTTGCCCAGGAACAGGAAGAGACAAGGCGGGTTGCCTTGGATACGAAACAGAGGAAGCTAGAAAAAGTAAAATGGGCGATTTAAGGATAGAAGGCAGAGTCGAGCTATTGCGAGAACTGGCAGAAGAGTTATCAGTTGAAGCGGATGGGTTTTATGCAGAAGCAGCAGTCTTGCAAGGCAAGGGCGAAGCGATACATTCCGTCTCTGTAAAACTGCGAATTAAAGCAAATGATATTGAACAAGAGCGTTCAGCCTAACGCCCCACATAAGCGGCTCGCGTAGCGAGTCCGAATGAATGTAGAGAGTGCTTTGATGTGATTGTTAGGCCAAGATTGATAATTGGAGTATTGAAAATGGATGTATTAGTAAAAGCAGAAAATGAAACAAGCATTATGGATGTAAATATTGGTCACACCTTCCAATATGAAGAACGTTTTTACCTAAAGCTCAGTAAGGCTGATAACGGCAAAGTTGAAGTGTTTGACTTCTCTGACAATAGGAAAGGTAATTTACCAGCCGCCCACATGTGCTTTAACCGAAAAGCGCAACTTGTCATTTATAAAGAGATGGGGCGGTAATCAGCCTAACAGTGGACTATACGGAAACTACACCGATGCACAACAGTATTGAAATAGCAAAAGCCGCAAAGAAGTATGTTTTTGCAAAACAGAACCGGGTCGAAAAAAGCACCAATATATATTGGAACGATTCAAAAGTTGCGAAGGCCAGAGATGCGGAGCAAGCTGAATATGACAAATTAAAAAAACTTGTTATAGAGAGCTGCAAGCGCAGCAAGGAGGACACTGTAAACATGACCTGCGACGACACTTGCGGAGTCTGTTATTTTAGGGATGAGACATGCGGAGATGTGACGAATGAAACGCCGTCCTGCGATCATTTGAAAGAGCGCTAGATTTGCACCAGAGGGATTTAATATGACTGAAAAGATAATGGAGAATGAGATGAAATACATTTGCACGATAAACAGTGAAGGAAAGGAGGAGATATTCACTTTCCCAGCAACCATTAATCATGATGCAATGGCTGAAAGTATTAGCGGGATCAAAAACCATACACACGGTGATTGGGAACGAGTTTTAAGAGATCCTGTATCTGCTGGTTTTGTGGATGCAGACAGTAAATGCTACGGAGAAAGCGAGTCTTTAGGGATTGAGTCCAGACCAGAAGATTCTGCACTTCTTGCAGCGCAACTATAACGAATTGAATGAGTAGTGTAGTTTTTTAAGAAAAACCACCACCTATTATTCAAGCACAACAGCAAATTCAGGTAACCCATTTTTGTTATCAGGTGTCATAGGTAATTCCAGTACCACCACAACCCCCTTCCCTGTCTCCCAAAGGTGAGATGAGTTGAAATTTGGTAGCCCGAGAGGTTTTGATTCTCCAAAGTGATCGACCAGAAGCTTCTCTAGAAACTCACGATTCGTAGAGCCATCGAACACCACTCTGCCGGCATATATAATGATCGCCTTGATCACTTTGTTATCCCGTTTGGTGATATTGATGTAGTTGATGCGACCAACAGAATTATCGCCATAATAGGGATCTTTGACACAGTTATCTAGATGGCAAACCATCTTGAACGACGATGAAACATAGTCTGCATTCATGCCGATTGCAATGCCCTGTGTAACGCTCTCGCCCACAAATAATCGACCATTTTGCAAACGCTCTTCAGTAGTGGAAAAAGCCTGCAGGGAGAAAGCGCAGAGCAGCAGAACAAGACACTTGGTAATCAACGATTTCATTTGCACTCATCCAGAAAGGGAATCAGAGTACCCATTATAGGGGAAATGTGAGCGATGCCTCAAAGCATCCCCACTAGATCCTTGTCAATCTTCTGATCCATGAAGTCGGCAAGCTGATCCTTCGGCACCAAGTGCACCGCCTGAGACTCCCACCCCATATCGGCAGGAGAGCCACCTACCCGCTTCGCACGATAGTACCGGGCAATAGAGGTGGTGCGCTCGATATCCCCCAGAAGGCCCGTTATCTCGACCTGTAAGCCCGATTCCTCAAAGCACTCCTTGATTGCGTTCGCCTGTAGGGAGAGGCCGTCATCCTGACCTCCCTTCGGAAAGCTGTTGGTGTAGCCACCAAATTTGTTGGTCGGAGAGATCACCCAGACCCGACCATCGGCCTCCTCCACAATAACACCGCTGGCGGGACGCTTCTGATACGCCTTCTTCCTGGTCTTCGGATCCACATCGGGACCAAGATCCAGAGGCTTCTCATCCAGCTTTATCTGCCCCGGTACTGTGGCCCAATCCTCCTCAGTGGTCGGTGCACCCTTCCAGCCAGAGAGCTTCAGTCCATTTAGCGTGATATCCCCCAGCTTATCGCCCGGAGTAACCGTAGTCACCACCCCCGGATTATGGAATTGCGTAGCTGGAGTTGGTTTGTGCGGATCATAGAGGCCAACACGCTGCCCCTTTTCTCCCCGCTTAGCATGAAACTTTTTGGGAAACGGTTTTTTCTTGGGGTACATGCCCGAGAGCATACCTGAAAACTTTTTGCCGTGATGACCGTAGGTTTTAGCAGAGCTTGGGCCACCAAAGAGGGAACCCTTCGACGGCTTCTTCCCCATAACAACGACTTTTTTCGAGGGGATCAGCTTCCCTACATTGTTGTTGTAGGGCTTGACCACAGTACCATCCTTCTTGGTATAGCCCTTGACCTGAGATTTCAGAAAATCTGAACTGGCAACAATCATCATTGCGGTAGCTCCCCCGGCAGGCCTAATAGGATATTGGTCGCATTCTCAACCAACTCCTTCACTGTGTCATGAGCAGACTCGTCATCCTGAGCCAACCGACCAATGATGTGGTAAACAGAATGAACTATCAGCCCGAAGAACTGCGCAACCATGTGATTATCATCGACCTCAGTATCCATCGTATGATTCAGTTCCCGGCGCATATGGCGAGCGAGTCCACCGCCATCATTCCAATCACCGACCGTGGTGTAATCATCACTCTTGCCCGAGAATATAGCTCCCATCTCATGACATGCAGCCTGATCACTGCTAATCATCATCTGCTGGGTCATTTCACCATCATGAACCCGGTCGTACCGACGAAAAATGTAGCCGATGAATCCCTTAACGAGTTTTTCAACTTCTTCACGGTCCCCAATATACGGCTTATCACCATGGGCACGCTTCATCGCAAGGTGCCAGCCAGAAGAACCAGCCTTACTGGTTATATTGCCTTTATCATTCATTACTTAGCGACCTTTATTAACTATTTTATGTAGGTAAGATTAGCACTTCAACGATGGTTATTCCACCACCACCAAATCCGTCCTTATCCTCGGAGGAAGGGGCACTCACTTTCTGCACCAGCATACGGGTATTGGGAGGCAATAGCATCTCGTCTTCACTGCTATGAGTGGAGATAGTACCACCATTAGCAGATCCCTTACCAACCCATAACCCCTTAACTCCCGGACCAACTGTCATCTTTAAATGAACATTACCATCCCAAGACGTAGGGCGAATAGAGGTAGAGCCAACGGCAGGCTCCTGCAACACCTTACCAACAGACTTCACCATCTGAGCCTTCAGATCAGAACTCAACTCGAGCTTACGCGACAGGATTGTGCCTGGTGCAATATCATGTGCCAATGTATGCATGGCCTGAGCTGCAGCCTGCGCCTGTCCGGACGGGTTACCTTCCCAGAGAGAGCTATTAATGGACCCATAGCTACTCCCGGTGTAGGCGCGAATTGCGGCCTGTTGTGTTTGCGGCATCTTGATCCAAGCAGCCTTCGCCTTGGCAGCATAGGTGGACTTTGTGAGTTTGCCGCTCTCATGGGTGATCGGTTTCATTCCCAATGCAGCGGTATCAAAACTACCCGGATCACCGAGCTTCAGGTACTTGCCGATTTTATGGATATGCCCCTTGATATCTCCAACAATAGGGTACGAGTCATGCAGGATCTTGAGCTGATCCCCATCCCCGAGACGGAATTTTTTAGGAGGGTTGAGCTGCTCATCGATCTCATTAAGCATTTGCTGGGCAAAGCCCTTAACATGCTGTGAGGGATGCTCAAGGACGTTCTTCTCTCCAGAAACTTCCCCAGACTCTTTATTCAGAACAGGCTGCTTCAGTGACTGGATCTTCTCAGGCTTCCCGGATTTAGCAGCCTCATAGATAGCCTTGACCGCGTCATGATTCGCGCGATTAATGTGCTCTAAAGAGGAAGGTCCGGGATTATTGGTCTCGCCCCACTTCATGAAGGATAAGGGCTTGCTGAGCTTCGCGGCACTGAACTTCGGCTTGGAGGGTTTCGGTGTTGCGGCCTTCAACCCAAGCTGCTTAGCCATATTGTCCCGGCGAGCAATCAGCGTTTTCGCCAATGCCTTCTTCTTAGCGACAGCACCGGGGCCATGCTGCATGACCATGTCGGTGATCTGCTTATCTGAGAGATTGACCACCTTCTGAGCCGATGCTTTAATCTGGCTGTCACTCATGTGACCAAATACAGCACCAGAATAGGAGTTCACAGAGCTGTCACGCATCGTTTTAAGCTCTGTCACCTCATCACCAAACCCCTCTTTTGCGCCTCCCTGTGCGCGATACAAGAGCGCACCACCCACATCAATACGAACCGCTTTGCCATTGTCATTGAGGAGATTGTCATTTCCCATCCCAACAGCGTCATGGTTGGCAAGCCACGCATCCACGGCAAACCCATCAGCAGCACCACTCAGGCCAGCAAGCTTGTGAGCACTCTCCTGAGATACCCCGTCAATTACCTTGGAGGCAATCGACATCTTGCCACCGTGAGTGACTGTATTCACTTCTGGTACATGGATCCCCGCGAGCTGGTATAGCTTCGCAGCGAGAACCTCATTCTTGACGTGATTCTGCGTTTTCGGGGTCTTCACATAGTGGCTATCGCCATTTTTATCATTGTAGAACCCGCCCTTATTGGAACCCTTCTGATTGCCGGTCTTCTTCCAGCCATCGGTCGTACCATCAGATTGGTGAAGAGGCTCCGACATAACCACCTTGGCAGGCTTGGCAGTGGAATTCTTCACCGAGGCAGGACCATACTGGTGCTCATACCCTTTGTTCTTCTTTAGCTGGATGATCTTCGAGGCGTGAGCTGCCGCTTGCTCTGGTGAGTTAAATGACACAACCTTTTTTTGACCAGCCTTACCGATCGGACCCCAATGCTTCTGAACATGATTGCCAACATGAGAGACTGAATACTGCTTATTAGAATTCCCTACATGGCTATGAAAGGTGTGTTTTTGCGCAAGAAATTCATCCTCAGAAGGCTTCTTAGAGGGATCAACCTCATCCCCACCGCTCTGCAGATGCCAATGCCCACCCTGCAGAACATAAGTCTTGCCGTTTTCGCTCTTGGTATCCCCATCTTTGGGGGCCGTGTCGGTAGCGGCTTTATCGGCAGACTTGCTGGCTGCAGCTTGGTCCGCTGCCTCTTTGTTGGCAGAAACAGAATCCTCCGCATCATGAGTAGACCAGCCAGAGGGGTGCTCACCCGTTGCAGCAGAATGGAGTCCATGTACATTTTCCATGGCGGTTTCATGAGCCGCATCAATCTGATCATCGGTATCACGATCATTGCCGAGAGAATCCGCATGATGCTGGTAAGCCTCGTGGAAGTGATCCATCTTAGACTCCTCATCCATCGCATTAACCGCTTCAGCCTGCGCTTTAGAGGGAGCCTTGCCATCCTTGACCGAATCCATCCATCCTTGAACGTGATCAGCTGCCGTTTTCGGGGCAGAACCACCCAAACCCTGCTTGTGTAATTTGTCTATTTTCTCATAGCCAGCATCCATCTGAGCATCACTCTCTGGGTCAGATACATGATGCGAAAGAGCCTCCATTTTAGCGTCCTGTTTAGCATCTTCATCAAGATTATCGAGCGCCTGAGCCTGCGCCTTGGTTGGAGCAACTCCATTTTGAATCGCGGATACCCACCCATCCACAAGGTCAGTGGATTCACTTTTTCGGTCTTTACTCGAAACACCAGACTTTGGTTCCTTAAATGCAGGGTTATCGTCGTCCGACTCCCAACCGTGACCCTCTTCACCGGCAGGCTTCTCAGGCTCTATATCATGCCCTCCATTCTGCGAGCCAAGGAACCCGGAGAGCATCTCATCACCCGGAGTGGCAAAAGAGCCATCCGGATTTTTATTAATCCCAGAGCTGGATATGACTATCTTCGGGGATTTGGAGGTTTTAGAGAGACCCTTAGAGTGTAGATTCATCACCGTCTCATGCGGCACCCCAGAGATACTGCTCCAGAGCTTCTTGGCCTTTTCAGAATCCTGCTCGAACATCTTCTGCACCAAGGCCGACTCGGAAGCGGTCGGTACCTTGCCTGCCTTGATTTTCTTCTTCCAAGTAGAGATTTTGGCAGAGTTTGAAGCAGCAGTCTGGAGCTTTTTATAGAGGGCATGGGCCTTCTCATGCTGCTCATGAGGCAGAAGATCATCCCAGCCATCGGACCCCTCCAGCTTCTCTAGTGCCTTCTTCTTGTTGTTGCCCGCAGCAGCGGAGTCGAACTCACCCAGCTTAGACGTGTAGTGCGCCATGTATTGCTTGTGCCCCTGCGCAACTTGGTCATAGACTTTACTGTTTGTCTTCGATACATCAGCAATTGCATCATTCATCAGGGAAGAACCACCCTCTTCATGGGACTGCTTCAAGGCCGTGGCATGCGCATCCACCGAGGGAACCTGACCAGAGGAAATGGCAGCATGCCAATCCTTCATATTGGGATGAGGGAGGAAACCATCCTTGTCCACAGATTCCGCAGATTCCTTAGTTTTACCGTTCCCGCCGGGAACGCCAGCAGAAACATTCTTCGCGTAATCCACTGCCGCATCCTTGGAATCGAACTTTTTGACCGTAGGCAGGGTCTCCCTTGAATCCACGTTATGCACAAGGACGTGGAACTTGTCACCGCTGGACTGCACCTCGACCCTCACACCATCGTCTTTATTCTCAAACGACTGAACCACTGTAGGTGGACTGGATTTTTTACTCTCTGGGTTATTGCTAGGTTTTTCAGTGGGTTGCTCTGGACTACTACCCCCCTCCTTCTTGGCTGCGAGCATTTTAGCCTTCGCGCCCATATTAGCTGCAGCCTTCAACCCCGACTCAATACCCCAGACCGACATGTCGTGGAAATCATCCGAGTCAGAATTCTGAGGTGTAAGCGTGTCGATACCCATCATGTAATAGGCAATTCCATCTAGGCTATCCTCATCAACGGGCATGCCGCCAGAGGCTTTCTCGTAAGCCTCCTTCATTGCGGAGTGAAAGTTACCGACATGAACGTCATGGAAGTCTAGCTCGTCAGAATTCTGGGTTTCCAGCGAGTCAATATTTAGGTGCTTTTTGGCAATTCTATCAACGTCCACATTCCCCGGCTTGTATGATGGGGCACTCTCTTTTCTGTTCGATTCACTATTTTCTATAGCGTTATCAAGGTGTTGATCGTTATTTGTCTTTTGATTCGAAATACCAAGCTCCTCCTGTTTCTCCGGGGAAACCTCATGACCACCGGGATCCTGCAGATGATCGTGAGAACCATGCGCCTCATCGACGTGGTCCAGTAGAGCTTGCTTCTTGGAATTATCCAACTGACTATAGGCAGACCACTCGGCCTTCGACGGGTTCTGACCAGAGGATGCCTTTTTTTTCCACCCAGACACCTTGGCAGACGCTGAAGCCTTCTGCTGCATATCGGTCGCGTGATGCAAGATCAGGTGGGATTTGTGCTCATCCGAAAGATCATGGAACCCATCAACCTCTTTACTGAGCACTTTGTGGGCCTTCTTCTGGTAGTGAGATCCAGCACCAGAGGCAACCTTCTCGTGATCATGATCATCAGAGACCAGCACGTTTTTCATGTGAGGTTTCACCACGGTACCATCACTCTTCGTGTATCCCGGAATCTGCTTCATCTCCAAGTGCGCGGCCTTCAGAAGATCCGGCCTGAATACAATCATGGATTTGGTTAACTTGCTATCGGAGGGATTGTGGCCTATATTTGGGTTATGCCCTTCTAGGGCATAAGTAGCCGGTGTCTGGGTCTCTGAAATCCCAGCAGCACCGGCTGCTGAATCCTCTGACGGCCTATAGGCTTTTTCAAGCCGCGAACTTTGGTGTCCCTCAGAGGTTTTTTTTTCAAACCCATGATCGTAATACCTTCGACCATCAGACATTTCTCGTGCATCTATAACAACATCATGGACAGCACCATTAATTTTAATGTGAATACCATAATAATGATGGGCCTTAATCTCTTTGTTGCCATATGCATCATCAGCACTACCTAAATAAAGGCTATCTCGAATCATCTGAGGCAAAACCGAAACCGACAACAAAAGATCAGAGCCAGCCCCCCATAACGTATGCTTTATCCCTTTCTTAGTAATGATAATTTCATGACCGGAATCTTTGTTGATAACGGGAGCATCATAAAACCCATGATCAAATGCATGAGACAAGGCATCTTTTGTTGACTCGATTACCCCACTTTTTATATCTATAACTGGCGCATTCTCAGGAACACGACTTGCTGAATCAGGCAATTGCCACCGCTTCACTTTTGGGTTCATCTTCGAGGGCTGCAGCACCAGCTTCGAGCGATCTGCCTTCAGAAGATCCGGCCTGAATACAATTATGGATTTGGTTAACTTGCTATCGGAGGGATTGTGGCCTATATTGCCTTTAGAAACGTTGGTGGAGCGAGCTGTGTCATCTCCACTCTTTGAACTAATAGTGTCCGTCCTCGTATTAGTGGCGTTTCGTCCTTCCTCCTTCTCAAAAGCAGTAAGCAGCCAAGTCTTTGCTGCACCATTCCAAGCAAGACGCACAGAGACAAAATGGTCATCAGTCTCTAACCTTATCCTATTCTTTGTTTTTGAAACAACAGACATGAACTGAAGGATTCTTGGCAGAGCATCAATCACTCCCGGATGGTATTTAACAAGTTTCGACAGCCCATAACCGTCACTTTTACCAGTACCTTCCTGACCCCAGACTAAGTCAATATCACCAATCTCAGGGTGATATAGGGCTGCGATAGCCTCACCATTACGCTCTTTTTTCAGCCGCGCGATAGCACCAGCAGGATTATGCCGGTACTCACGGTGAATAGGGCCAAAATCACCATCAGCAGGCAATTGCCACCGCTTCACTTTTGAGTTCGTCTTCGAGGGCTGCAGCACCAGCTTCGAGCGATCTGCCTTCAGAAGATCCGGCCTGAATACAATTATGGATTTGGTTAACTTGCTATCGGAGGGGTTGTGACCTATATTGTTAACACCTGTGGATGGTTGCGCTGCGAACGATTCGGACGTTTGCGAGACGCTACCTTCTGGTATTGCACTTGGCGCGGAGCGAACCTTCCACATGGTCTTAAAAGAAATAATACGCATTACTTTTTCCTTAAAATATTCTGAATGACCCGAGTGAACTCCGGGTCATGGTCTTTCTCAGGGATATCCAGACGAATCCAAGTCCCACGGCAATTGTGGACAACCACTCCCCCACGAATCACATAACTTTCATCATCATCAACCCCGAAGTTGTACAGCCTGCGATTCCTAACATTTCTCCGAGTCACCTTTTCAACAGTCAAACTACCAAACTTGTACTCACCAGAATGGTTCATTGCCAATCTAGCAACAGACTCAGAAACTGCAGAAGGGTTACTTTTTGCAAAAGCGGCATCAAACCTCATAGTTGTCCAACCAAGATCACTCATTTCTGCATCACGCGCTTCATCCCTGCCAGCATTTAACCTCCCATGCCATGGCGCACCATCGATTTCTACACATATCATTTCATTAGGCAGTGCAATGTCTGCGAAAAAACGCTTAGGACGACCAAGCGAATCAACAGAATTTCTAATTACGGGGTGCTGCAGAGATACCGATAACCCAAGTCTACTCAACATATCCCCAATATTTTTTTCAGATACAGAAGGGGTGTAGTTTTTTGTACCATTGGATAATGCACTTTTCCTTCTAACCTCTGCTGTTTGCATGTGCGAGTACCCACGCTCTTTCATAACAGCTCTTCCTGAAGAGGTTAGCTCTCTACGCTGCTCCACAGTCAACTTACTCATTCGATGACAGTTTCCAGCAGAAGCGGCCTGTTTCGCCGCCTCAAGCGCAACTGGATCATTGGTTGAGAATTGATTTTTTCCATTCTTCGGGTGGCATGCAGCAGAACAATAAGTCACATGGTCATGCTTAATATTTATGAACTCTTTTCCGCACGTAGGACATATCTTGCAGACAGCCACAACGCTATCATTACAATTAATTTCACCAGCGGGAACCCACCCACGCTTAGTTAGAACCGGGTGCTCAGGTGTCATAGAAGGAATGCTACTTCTATTTTTGCCGTCAAAAGAGGCATGCAGCGTTACGACTTCCCCGGAATATATCTCGTCTTCCAGAACCCAATTCACCGCCCTAAACCTGCCTTTATGCGTCAGAACAAGATCACCGATCATGATGTCGCTTATACATTTCCAGCCATCGGTCGTATAGATTGGGACCGTAGGATCAACAAAACAATGAGGGTGCACCGTTCCAGCAGGAACCCACCAAGTCTCTGAGGCAGTACGGTCAACCATCCCCATCGGAGTGCGTTTGCGAGCAGCAGAAGACCGACCGACATTCGACTTGCCAATCCATACCTCCTTCGCGCCATCCTTATCACGCTTGGCAGGCGGTACTACGGTAAACACCAGCCCATCGATCGACCGACAGAACTTGCACGCACCGTCATACATCTCAAGACGGCGTACCTTGGCCCCATCCGGCATAGAGGCAATGAACCCCTGCCCGAAATTCTCCCCCCCTTCAGTCAGAGCAATACGCCGCCAATCCCGGTTGAAAGTGCCGAAATCATCAAACAGTTTCGTTTGCAGAGAGGAGACCGCCTCAGCATGGGGGGTGCCGCTGAACTCGTCCTCCTGCCAGCCAATAACAGCCATACGCAACTTGGCCCGCACAGAGCTATGGAGGTTTGATACGTGTTCGGCGCACTTAATCTGACCGAAGCGGAGTGCCGCGTGCTGCGCTTTTTTCAACTGCACGCCCGCACGATAACCCCCTGCCTGATACGACACCTCAGCAACAAGGGCAGAAGCTGCAGCCTCGGAGATTTTATCCATCCGAGAGTTCACCCGCCCCATCATCTGGGCCTTCGATACCAGCCATTCGGCCTCATCGATCAACACGTCCTCCGGGAGATACCGCTGGACGAGGTACTCCACAACCAGCATCCAGTCGTAGAGTTCGAACTTATTAGTCGGGAGGTTTTCGAGGTAGATTTTTACAGCCTGCAGCTCGGCACGTGACCAGCGAGGGTGAATATTTGGGGCTGTATCAACCGGCTTACGATCGCGCCCACGGTCACGGTGACCATTAATCCAATACATCAACTCCGACTGCAGGGAACCATGGCGGTCAAGGCCGTGATTTGTCCACTCCTCAATAAGCTGCCGGATGAATGGAGATTCATGGGGTCGCCACACCCCGTCATCATCAAACGAATCGGCCTTGAGCAGATCAGAGGACAAGCAATGATCACACATCACTTATCCTTCAGAATTAAATCGCGCTCATCGTCGGCGTTTTTGTCGTCCGCATCATCAGCATTGTCGGTGGTGTCTTTGGGATTATCAGCCTCCTGCGCACCCACAAAATGATGTTTTCCCGTAACCCGGTCCTTCAGGATAGCACCAGCCTCCCCATGGTCCACCACATCATAGCCACGCTCTGCCCTTTTCTTGTGGCCAAGGAACGAACCCCATGGAACGCCGACATTGCCGCTGTCGTGGGATACTGTGCAGCCGTCCTCACCATGTGCGAGCACGCGACCAGAACCAATACCTTGCTCGGGGTGGTTGAAGAAAATCTCATCATCAATACCAACCCCAAGATCATTGGCCTTCGCCAGAACATTATCACTGAGAGAGAAAAACATCTTACCGTCAGAGTCTCGTTGGACATCACGCAATAATTGGACTATATTGATATTAGACCTCAGTGCTTGAGCCGATGGATGCGTCCTCGGTGGCCCCTCTAAAGCGGGGGACTCGCTGGGGTCGTTTAATTCTATCGATGTGAGCGCATGCATGTTTTTTCTGCTCGCCCCATCAGTCAACTGATAATCCTTCACAGTCAACTTCACACGATATAGCTTTCCTCCCATTTCAACAGAGGAGTAGAAGCGATGTACCGCTTTAACGTCCGAATTACCTTTGTTATCGGTATGAGATTCAGCCAACACAGCATGGCGAACAATATCTTCCGCTCCAGACAAAATCATCTTCAGGTCTGTAGACGTTTGCCCTTGCCACTTTGCGAGCTTCTTCCAATCTTGCCGAGTTACAATAAACCCCCAGCCAGTATCATCGTTATGCACTCCATTCTTAGGCCATTTTTTCAAAAACGAAACAGCCTCAGAGCGTAACTCACGCAACCCCATATCAGTATTCTTTTTGCTGACAGAAATATTTACAACCTGAATGCTCTTTTTTTCAAGACCACTTCGCTCTCCGTAAGAGCAATACTTTCCGTCATCATCATGACACCCATTGGCCTTCAGTAGCCCGCCCTCGCCCCCCCGATCATCAAGAATGTCTGGCGAAACCACTCCAGAAGAGTCGGCTTTTCTAAGCGTTCCCGCCTCCTCTCCTCCTTCTCTACCATCGCCGCTCTCCGAGGGAACAGTCGCGCTTCCTCTGCCCGCATTACCGCTGCCTTTCTGCGACGAATCGCTCTCTTCTTTTTCCGAAGTTTTTTCGTGTGCATTTTCATCTTCTTCACCCTCCTGTTTGAAATCAGGATGCTGCTCTTCACCATCCAAATCAGCATCGTCCGGAACCTCCCCAGAAGCACCCTCTTCCGCACCCTCTTCCATCTGCTTTTCCTGCTGCCAGATAGTAGCCAAAGACGGATTGACAGGAGCCTCACCCCAACCCTCTTCTAACGGCGCATACCCCTCTTGAGCACGCACCTCATTAACCGTGAGCACCGTCTTTTTCAGCTCGTGTTCTTTGTCCTGATCGGTATCGTCCATGCCGGTCCAGCGGAACACCCACTGCTCGCCAAACTCTTGGACTATGAAATCGGTATAGATGGACTCGAAATACCCCAACAGAGGCTTGAGTCCCTTATCCTTTGAATCTGCAATACGCTCGGCAGTATCGGACCCAGAAAGAGCAGACTTCGAAGAGCTAAACGACTCGAAATTAATCTCATCCGGGGCGATACCGTAGATGGCACAGATCATCGAGGTCAGAAAAGTCATCCATTTAGAGAAGTACATCTCGTCGAACTCTTTACCGAAGTTCTCAAAAGATGCCTTCGACTCCTGATCCTTCGATATCATGACGGGAAGAGTCCATGAGTTGTGCACACCCTTCACCATCGCATTCCAGTACCGCTTAAATGCCTGCAGGTCCGTCTCGTTGTATTCGCCAGACAAATGCAGCATCCCCTTCGGGATCGCGTTATCAGAAAACCCCTTGATATTGAGAGTCATGGCATTAAGGAACCCGGTAACCACTCGGACCAGCAGCTCGGTCTCAGAGAGACCATAACCACCAGCATTTACATCACTACGGGGATTGCGAGGCTCGTAGATCAGATCTTCGAAACCATAGGCGGTGGAGATACGCCCCTGAATAACCTGCAGGGCAAAAATATCTTCATCCCCCCGGTACCCTGTATCTGGACAAAGACGAATGGTCGCTCCATCAACAGCGTACAGGCCATCCAGCCCGAGCGAGCGATCGCGCTTGTACTCGGTCTCGATAGCCGCCGAATCCATAGACAATGTGTCACGAACCAGTTTAGCCATGAACGCACGCATATTGTCACGCTTGAGCCGCCTACGCTTGCGCGGATTGAACTCCCAGCCGTTATTCACCACGAACTGCTGCATCAGATTGACACTGCGCTTCTCGATATCTGTAATCTCGTGATCAGAATCCCGATGCCGGATAGCAAAACCGGTACCCTCTCGGGTCTCCTGAATGCGGCAAAATGCCTGCACCTGCCGAACCCGAGTCATAACAACCGCGCTCAATACAGGAGTTTGGTCGACCATATTGCGCAACCCCTCAAATGTCATGGAACCGGGCCGCTCCATATAGTCACCCATCCGGGCCATCTGCCACTCATCCTGATAAACCGACTGCATCCCCTTGTCTCCGGCATTTTTGGAGGGAAACGGGACGATGTTGGAGTATTCATTGGCCTTGAGAATATGAGGCTGTGAGGACATCTCTCTGTAAATCTCTTCAATCATCGGGGCCAAGCGAGCGACTTCAGAGCGGTCAACAGCAGCTTCCTGTATCTCGGACTGAGCATCAAAACGCTCATCCGCAGGAGCAGAATCATTAAAGGCGGTTCTTTGAGTATCGTTCATTCCGCAAGGGTATCGTCACGACCCGAGGAATTTAATCAACTACATAACGATGATAGTTTTCAACAAACTCCTGCTCGGTACCAGCACCATTTTTAGTGTTGTATACCTCCTTCCACATCTCAGCAAGACCCTCGACATCGTTCGCATTCGGCAGAGGCAAAGGGGATCTCCAGTACACAAGACGCGCGATTGATGTGGCATACGGTAGACTGCTGACAAGCATGAAATCCTGATCAAACCCCGAATACATAAATGATGACACCTTCTCAGCTATATCCGGGCGGTATTTCAGATATTTATTCCAAACATCCCTGTTGGTCTTCGGCTCAATTTGAAACATCCCACAGGCAGGACCGCCACCAATCTGACGAAGGTACGTCCCCATTTGGGACTCTTGAGCAGCGGTGCCGAGCAACAGGTTCTCAGCTGCAGGAGACCACTTATCAAGGAACTTCAGAGTGGGACGAATAATCTGCTTTCTTAAGTGGGCACAGTGAATCATGGCGGTCTCCATAAAATAGAATCAAGGAGATACTTGCATCACGACCCACTAGCCCATACCTCTGACCATACCTCTGACCACAAAGAACGCCCTTATTCGAGGGAGCAAAACAGGAAATACCAGACTGCGAAGAGAAGATTCCCGGAAGGAACGATCAGGGAAAAGCAGATGAAAGGATCGCCTTATCACCACAAGAGTCACAAAAGGATGTCATGCGGCACCAGAGACATCAATCGCGCAAACCAATGCAGGCTGATTATTGAAATGTGGGTGAACAATCTCCCGGAGTGTGTAGCCCCGGTATGGCAAATCGATGACCGTAGAGGGACTCACTTTCTGGAAGGCACGATAGAGCCGAATCCCGGTGTAGCTGTTTTTATCCAGACTCTCCTGCCACTTTTCAGCCAAACGGAACTCCTCCCGCTTGGTACCCGCCCGAATCTCATCAAAATATCTGAACGTGAGATGGAGATGGAGAATTTTATCCTCAGACACTACAGCTTCCCCCGTTCAATCAAAATATCAGGAGAAACACCACACATCTCTGCCAATTCTCGGTAATCAGTAGGCATCCGGTTATAACGCCGCCTCCAGTAGAACCTTCGGATAGCACGCCACGGTGATGGGAACCCCACCAGCAAGAAATCAACCATCAAACACCCTCCATAAAAACACCACGATCACGCAGCTTCCACAAAGCCTCAGAACACTCTTCACCGCAGGCAAACATTACGGTCCCGGCACCAGAACGACCCTTCTTGTGCTCGTTCTCAAGCCCCGGTACAAAATCAATTCGACCCGACAGAAACAGTGTCCTTTTCGCCTTCTTCATCGCCTCCTGACACCAAGAGGCATCGGTACGACTGAATACCATGGCAATACCGTTGTTATGATCGAAAAACCGGCGCATCCAAAAGCTGGTATCGACACCGTATGGTGGATTCATCCAGACCCGACCAAACCACTCCTTCTGCAGCCCGTTATCAAAAACGGTGTACTTGGTGGTGGCAGGAATGAAAGACTCCATATCGTAGGGAGAAGCCGGATCAAGATCGAATTGCAACCCCAGCTCATCGAATACCCACGCAGGCGTATACCATTCAACACTCTTTCTTGCGTGCATCTTGCGGGAGACACCAAACATTCCGCTCATTTCTCGAATAGACCCACAACCTTGCGGTAGATGTCCTTTATAGAGACCCATGAAATCGGTACAGACAGGGAGTAATCTCCCGCCCCACCGCACTCCTCACAAAACTCACCATCAATCACCCCCGAATCGCAATGCTCGCAAGCCAATATTACAGTTTCCTTAAACTCTCCGGAGAGAGCCTTTTTTGCACCATTTTCAGCCGTTAACTCGGACGGCAAAACAGTGTGGCTATCGGGCACCCGAAACCAACCCATGCGATTGGCAGCGTGCTCTTCCAGAGAGGAGAGGTCACCGTCAATACTGGTGATCCAGACATAAACATCAGGAGGAAGTATTTTTAGTAGTTTTGTGATGGCGAACTCATCCGCATCATCACTGCGAATAATCAGAATAGATCCGGGCTTCAGGGCAGAGGGATCAATCACAGAGGCATTATCTAAAATATTACTCATCGATCAAAAACCCGTTATCTTCAAAATCGTAATAGATAAGCTCAAGACCCGAGTTATCCATCATATTGAGGGCATCCTGCACCGTTGTGCCGGTGGCGCAATGTGTGCCCAGAACGTGGGTGACCATCCGTTTAATGAATTGGTCCGATGCAGCATACGAGCGAGCAAGACGATCGATGACCTCCTCCCTGTTATCGTTATTTACCTTCAACATTTCAATATTTTCAATCGACATCACTCACCCTTCGCAATAAAAAAGTCACAGCCGGGATCCGTCTTCCGGACTCTCAGCACCACAGGACTCTCGCTACAACTCCCATCCTCCTGCATAGAGATGCAATTCCCACAAACCTCACCCTCCAGAGGAGTCTCAATCATATCCAGCACGCTGGTCGGCAACCCCGGCATAGCCTGTTCAACCTTATTTCGCATATCGCTCACATCTGAGTCTCCTGTATCTGGCAATATAAATTGAGTGGTCCCGTAGGCCCGACACCAAGCAGCGCAACAAAGCATGTAACTGAATGAGAAGTGAGGGTCGATCCCCACCTTGATAACCTTGCTGCGAATTTTGTGCTCGTGCTCGTCTTTTTCGGTGACCAGAGCGGTGTGGCAGAAGTGGTCAAAGACCATATCCCGGAGGATGGGACGCTTCTCCTGCCGGCCCTTAATCTCCAGATCCTGAATCAACCCGGTAGGATCCGGGAAAACAGTGGTCATTCCGGTCAGGCGAGCGAACGCCCAACTCATCATTTTGTACTGATCAAGAGACAGCGTGTAACGATCACGAGCCTCCGCAGCAGTCTTCCGGTCAGATTTCGAGACAACCGCATCCCCCCAGCGCATCATATCGTCAGGAATTTGCTTGTAAGAAGCTACTAGAAAAACACGCCCTAAGTGACGCTGTGAAAAGGCTTTAGCAGAATCGTAATTGGGTAACTGCTCGCAGACACAGACAGCCACATGATAATCATGCATCAGCTCACTCATCCGCGCCCAAGGGTCGAGGCCATAGATCGCCTCAACATGAATGATACCCATCCGACCATCATTCAACCGCTCGGCAATAAGGGCACACGAGAACCCGCCCATGTTATCGATCCCCATAAACGTCTGCTTCCCGGTAGTCTTCCAGACAAGGCCGGCCTCCATGCCAGCAGTGGCGCAACGGTTCAAGACATCAAGGTTAACCGGCATTTCGTCCGGATCAACATAGGGCTTACCGAGTTTACGGCGAAAAAAGTTGGTCCTATCGTGGGCATTGTAGAACGACTCAATCATCTCCCGAGCTGATATCGTGGGAGAGAGCATCTGGTGAAAGTGCACCGAGATACGGCGAGCCTCCGGATCCTCGGGAATCCATTCACCCAACTGCGTGTCATCCACCCAGCCGTCACAATGGGGGCAACAGTACCGGTAATCTCGCAGATCCGTATCCATCCGAATAATGGTCCCAACCTTATCCGGGAAGTACTCGTCCATTATGAACGACTCACCACAAGAGGGGCACAATGTATGAAAACGATGCCGGGTACCGCGCTTGAACCACCAGTTGATGTCTCCGTCCGGGTACTTGGCAGTGGACCCCATCAAAATAAAGCGGATTTTCGAGGCAGAAAGACGCTCCGTTGTCTTCTCCATGTCGGAAATTGTCATCTCTTGCACTTCGTCGAAGCTGAGCATATCCAGTGGGAACGACTCCGTAACAGAGGAGCCAGAGGTCCATAGGAAGTGGTAGCGACTACGCCCGATGTTACGGATCATGACGTTACCCTCAGAGGATCGACCCCGAGTCAGAAGATAATATGCATCCGGGATCGTCCGGACCATCGGCAGAAAACGCTCTGAAGACTTCGCCGCCGCCAACTTCTGATCAGGCAGATACATCCCAATCTTCACCGATATGAACTTGAGTCCCCAATAGATCGTAGCCAGCATCTCTAGCACCGTAAACCCAACCTGCGCACACTTCTGCAGGATTATCGTGGACTTATGCGCATCTTCTATAGTCGACGGCATCAGCTCGTAGAGCCACCGCATGGCAGGCCGGTCATCCAGAGAGAACGGGGTACCATCCACCTCCAAACCATCCTTAGCCAACTGTTCGCACCACTCCACAAACGTCATATCGTCAGGAACAACGATCTTCTCAGGCAAAGAGACGCGCTCAGCCAGTCTGCGCCTGCGCTCCCGCTCAACAGAACATGCCTGCGCCCGGTTGTACCGTCTACCCATCAGCGACCACCAGAAATGATCCGGTCCAACTCAGCATCAGAGAGTTTAGTCGGGTCAAAGTCACCCAAATCATCCAGACCCCACGCCTTACGCTCTCCATCCTGACGAATCTTAATCGCCTCAGTTGTGATCTTTGCCAGCTTCGCCTTCTCGAAAGCATCCTTCGTGCCTCCTATACGAGAAGTGAATGATTCCTGAAGCAACATACGGGGAATCTTCCACTCCTCCCGGTGGCGAGCAATCACCACAGCTCGCAAATCCTCCGACTCTTCGCGGGAAGCCTGCTCTTTTTTAGACGCAACCCCGTTGCGCTCATCCACGTCTTTCGTTGCGTTAGCGTTGCGTTTATCCGTTTCTTTCTTTTCAACATCTTGTTTTTCAGAGCTTTCCTCTAACGCAACGGTATCGGCCTTCCGGTGCGCGGCAGAATTGATCCCAGAGAGAGATCCCCTCCGTTCCCACGCGGAACCATTCTTCGCCTCAGCTTTTGCTTTGCGAGAAATGGAGCTTTTAACGGGAGCTTTAAATCCATGCTTCTTAGCGGCACGCTGACCAGCAACTGTGAAGGAAGGCTCGTCCGGGTCATATTCCCAGATAGTGCGGATAGAGGCCCAGTCTGAATCGGTTAGTCGTGTATACATCGGAAAGTCTTTCTTATTATTATTTTAGGGGGGAAACGCCATATATCAGATGATCAGAGAGAGCTGGAGCTGGTACTGGTACTGGTTTACCAGAAATATAACCATGACTCTTTTCAAGCCTATCAATCAGTTCGGGAACAGCCTCATAGATCAAAGAGACGACACTTTCATTTATAAACGTGGATAAGGATATCCGACAGTGATAAATAAGAACGCCGTCCTTGACAGAAAAGGATTCAAAATCATATTCATCTCTTTTCAGATACTCCACGATCACCTCAACATCTGATAGATTGGCGTAAACATCTGGTTTAAATTCTCGTAAAGCAGCAGGAAACACCCCCGGTCGATAATCAGTAGTCATCTACACATCTCCAGTGGCGCACCAAAATTCACGGCGACCACCATCATAGGCACGACCGTGTCCGGATTTGATCAGGGTTTCAGAGAGATTAACGCCATCCACATAGACATCGGCAACGATCCGGAAATACTTTCCACGAGTAACGTCACGCAAAACAATGGACTGAGAGGTAAACAGGTGTCTACGGACGAAATCCCGAGCTGCAATGGCCTTGCGCTTCTCATAGGGGCACCTACCACGAATCTCAGGTGTATCAACACCACGCACACGAACGGGAATGCTTCTGCCGAATAGGGGGGGCCAATCATGGACGGTCACCCGGAGAGTATCTCCATCATAGATGTTCTCAACACGATCGATCTCAACCCGAGACATCATCTCCTTGGCCTGTACAGCAGAGACCATGCAGGAGGAGAGCATCAACACTGCACAACAGACAACCCAATAAACATATACTTTTTCATAACATACACTCCTTTTTTAATGCACCGTCTCGTTGTGTTTGGCCCTAGATTCCTTCAAGGCTCTATTAACCGAATCGGTACTAACCTGAACATTGATATTTAGGGAGACGATTAATCTTTGAGATTTCTCTCCCGGCTTGTAATCAGGGATAAATACCAATCCGCGTTCAACCAAGTCCATGAACCCACTCCAGATCTCGGCATGAGTCACACTACCGGGGGGAATACCTGAAGCAATCTGGTCGATCAGAATGCGCACATACCCATTGTCGAATGGCATCGAAGACTTATCATCTGGTGATTTATTCGACTCCCAATCAAACATCTTTGGCCTCCTCCCAACTAGCAGTGAGGTCATCGACAATCTTCTTGGGGAAAGTCGCGCCAGTGAGAGCGTGTACAGGTGCCCTACCGGTGTATTTGTAGTACCGGGCACAGATCACATCAACGAACCGGGGATCCAACTCCATCAACCGGGAAGACATGCCCATCCGCTCTGCAGCCATTAAGGTGGTACCAGAGCCACCGAAACCATCAATGACGATATCCCCCCTACGGGCAGAGTTCCGGAGTAGTCGCTCCCAGAGGGCTACCGGCTTCATTGTGGGATGAAGTGGACTTCGCTTGGGCTTGGGACAAAAGATCATCGATGTCTCAGCCTCCTCAACCACTGTACTCCCATCGATATAGATCACTTTATCGTCAGAACGGATCGCATATCGACCATCTGGCATCTTCTCAAACGGCGGGTATTCCCCAACGTCTTGAACTGTAATGTTTTTCCTGCCCCCGTACCAGCGGTGTGCGGCCCCTGTCTTCCATCCGTAGAGAATAGGCTCAGAGATAGGCTGGTAGTCCAAACGCCCCAGCACGAACTGATCCTTGCGCCACGTGAGGCATCCGGAGAGTTTGAACCCCGCCTCAATGAATGCACTACGGAAATTGATACCCTCAGAGTCCGAGTGAGAAACATACATCGGCGCACCGGGCTTCATATTCAAGTAGGAGCAGCTATAGAAATCGAGCAGAAACTGCCGGAAGTCACCGTCCCCCATATTGTCATTCTCGATCTTTCCGGCAAGATCTGATTCGTAATTGACGTTATAGGGAGGATCACAGAGCTGAATGTCGGCCTTCTCCCCATCCATCAGAGTCATCCAGTCATCGGATGTGGTAGAACTCCCGCACATCAACCGGTGTGGCCCCAGCACCCAGACATCTCCTAACTCCGAATGAGCCTCGTCTGGAATGTCCGGCACATCATCAGGGTTTTTGTCTTCAGGATCCAAGAGATCCGGATCCAAAAGATCTGTGAGATCGTCACCAAACCCCAGAAGCTCAAGATCGAAATCAGCCAGATGAAGATCCGCTATTTCTAACTTTAGTAGATCGTTATCCCATTCTGCCCAATTTGCAGACTGATTGGCGAGCAGCCGAAAAGCCTTTATTTGAGTATCTGTAAGCTCATCTGCGAGAGCAACCGGAATGGTTTTTAGCCCTAACACCTTGGCAGCCTTCAGCCGAAGGTGTCCATCAACAACAGTGCCATCAGACTTAGCCACAACAGGGATTCTGAAACCAAACTCTTTGATTGCAGCGACCATCTGGTCAACGACAGCATCATTCTTGCGAGGATTTCTCACATAAGCTACTAATTTATCAATCTCCCACTCTTGTACATCAAGCATTACATGCTCCACTGTTATATGCGGCAGACAATGCTCTGCCAGACACACTGATAATTCGCTCCACTACTTCATCCATCTTTTCTCAATCCTCGCTATATCGCACAACAATCTCAGTTGGAAACTCAGGAGTCTGACTGGCATTTTTCACGCAACGTAAGCCAGACTTACGGGACGCGCCACAGAAACAAAGCTCCTTCAATTCCTCTTTCTCCTCACCGCACCCGGCGCAATGAAATACATCTCTCTTTTTTTTTACCCGGTGAAGAATCCTTCCACCACAGCAATGCCGACAAACGTGACCCACAATGTCCCAAGCCATCAAATCAACCTCAACTGACCGGTCTGAATAACATTAGTGTTCATCCCGATACAACATCCCGGGTGGTCACGTAAAGTCTGCAGAGCAGCCTCCTCCCAATCGATCGCATGAGAGATAACAAAGCACCCCTCACTGCTGGTAACCCGCAACGAGTAGACCGGCTTCGCATGGATCGGGTAGGTGCCCTTGCGATTAACGCCAGCTAAAAACTCCCGCTCTCGGTTGTAGCAAGACTTGCAAACTTGGTGACGAACCAAGGGCTGGTCTTTTCGACCACACCGAGTGCAGAGTGTCGCCGGAATTAGATTATGGTAATCCGCTCCAGCGTGTGCTGCACCTATTTTGCAGTCACGACAAGTGTGATAACTATCGGATTTTGAATATTTTTTCCATCTTTCTGCGCAAGCTGAAACACTCAACCGAGCGTGCATCAAAGCGCAGTCAAAATACTCCCCCTCCAACCCCCTAATCTGCTGATACGCTATCTCTGGAACCTGCATTCATATCCTCCGGTGTGTAAAATTCCAACAAAATATCTCCACCCTTCCGCGCTTCTCCGAGCATCGTGAACGGGTGAAAACGACTATCATCAACCTTGTAAGCCTGCGCGATACCATCAAAACCCGATTTAATGGCTGCCTGCACATTGTCCCGATCCCTACGGTTTTTGTTGGGAGGCAAGGCTGTCACCAAGACAATGTAATCCTGATCCGGGAGCAAGGAACCCTTTGCGCAGCGGGCAAGCAACATCGCATCGTGGCGGTATACCTTTGTCCGTTTACTCTTTACCGCCCAATGAACCCGCCCATTCGGACTTAACTCAAAGGGGGGCCACGGAAGACGAACCGTTAAAGATGGGGGGTAGGGAAAAGAGATCAGGTTATTCACACCCACTGAACACCACCCCTTGATTCGTCATCACTTCAATTTGTTTATTAACACGCTCGAGAAAGGTGCTCTGCAAATCATACATACCCTCCCAAGCCCGCATTCCGAGACTGTGAATGCCAAATGCACCAGTATGATGGTCCATGCACAGTGGGATCGTGAATTCATCCCCAGCTTTCTGGCCCATTCCCCTGAACTTGGACCCAATCAGATGATGGATTTGCGCGGGCCTGCAGCAGATGCAGCAACCAAGTTGTGATAATCGATCAAAACGGGATGTACGCTCAGAGCGTGAAAGCTGGCAGCGTACCTTGAGATTTGTCATTGGATGACCTCCCAGCCGCAGTGGTGCAGATCAGTCATCGAGGGAAGCCACAACGAGACACGCCCCCACTTTTGTGTAACTCAAGAACACCATTGATCGAGACCACATAACCGTTCAAGAGATCGCGTGTAATACGGTGCCCTTTGATCGCAGCCTCAAGAGCCAAGCCAAACGGTAAACCATCAGCCGGACGGTTCGCGTACTCAAATTCCTGCTTAGGACACCAACTCTGGTACCCATCCCGGTATGTAACCAAATACCCCTCAGATCCAGCCGGGTAATTATCCCGATCAACAAGAGACTTCTCCGGTACAGCATCAACAATCTTTACACCAACATACTTCCCCATACATCCTCCATGAATTACCGACTATCCGTAGACCGCATAAACAAAGTCAGAAAAAAAAACAGCACCGAAAAACATAAAATTACTGAAGAAACCAGAAGCATTGGGAGGATCGGATAGAAGAAAAATGCGAACAGGGTAAATGTCCTATCCAGCTTATCCAGCTTTTCCGATTGCTTCTCCCCACCAAAAAAATCCTCCATTCCTCACTCCAAAATACAATCAACCTATTGTTTTTTAATCTTCAAATTAGGTTGAAAAAATTAACATCAAAATTCACCAACAAAATACCAAGTAAACAGCCAGAACCACCACAAACCCATACAGCGCAAACTCAACTCGTTTCAGGAATCCCATTTGACCCTCCAATAGCCCACCTGACAGGCGGTACACACCTCGTCGTAGTCGTCATGCGAGCGGCACCAGTTGTGCCAACGTAGGGGCCACCTGAACCGCCTGCGAGCCAAACGTCTAATCACCGCGAATACTCCAACACCCAAACATCGACCATCTCAAAGCGAGCCGATGGAGAGAGATGAGGCCAAAGGGTCTCCTGCGCATAACTGCTCCACATGAACGCCATAACCGCATGGTCCAACCGGACAAACTCTCCTTGGTCCATCTTCTCCCACGATATAGATTTAGGGACCGGTACCAACTGGCCTTGCCACGGCACAAAATCCACATACTCAGCCCCGATAAGTAACCACTTCCGAAGCATTTCCTCGGTTGAAAACTTCTCCTGACGGGAAAATAGCCCGTTGATCCTGCTGAAGAAGTGCCGGTGATGCTTGGGGGAACGAGGCTCTTTCCATGAAAAAATGAGACTCTCCATGTCGAGTTTTTTTGACAAAAAAGCAAACCGGGTAAAGAGGCTCTGATCCTTCTCAGAAACACCTCTCCATTCGCCAGAGCCATCACGCCACAAGTTCACTGTCGGCAAAGTTCAGCTCCTCAAGATTCGGCTTCTCAAAATTCAGATATTTACTACGGCATTCGGGATACATCGCATCCACCAAGGAACCGTCCCAATGACCGCACGTCTCACAATCACCCATAGATCCAGCGGGAGAAATACCCCGAGCAGCACTGATATCTAATTTAAGATCGCATGGAATGCGCATACTCAACCCCCTCCTCTCTCAACCACTTATTCGCAGCACGCCTGCCTGCGTTTTATTTTTTAATGCCATCAGGCTCTCCCTCCATAGCCGCTAACCAGACCACTTTGTACTGCCGCCAGACATACGCCTGCGCCGACCGAACTAACTCTTGAACCATCCGTTTGAAGAACTTCTGATCTTCGAACAGAATCGCCACACCATCCTGCTCAATTCTCTGAACACGCAGCACTAGCATTTCCCCCCAAAATTGATCGTAAATGACGAATGTGTGGCTTGTGAGAACTGTCCTCTTCAGCGTCCGGACCAACAGATCCAGCGATAAACCCCCTAACGCTTTCAGACATAGGTTTTTCAGGAGTCGGAAGCAGAGACTGCACATAATCGGATGACAAATGCCCTTTTTCATACGCCGCCCTTAAAACCGCATGGCGCGAGGAAATATCATGACCCAGCGATGGCTTCCAATGGATTGGGATGGTCCCCTCGCGAGCCAGATCCACCGCCCGGTTGTACGAGGATTTGAACGCCATCCTTGCCGCTACATTGTCGCCAGTATCTATAATCGGCTTGGCATCCATCCATGCTGTAGATATCTCATCAGTCCAAACCACGGTCGCACCCTCGTCTGAAACCTGAACAGCGATAGCCCATGCCTCATCAGCAGAGGGGCGACCATCGTTGCTCAGGATCATCAAACGAACATCCGCGAGCTTCGGTAGGAATGGACTGGTCTGAAGTACCCTGCTGAAGCCGTACTGCACAGCCGACAACGGATACTGCCCGACTCCCTCAACCCAAAGTCTCTTCGCTGCAGAGCTAACAGTCTTCCCATGCATCTCGTAGGCAGCATCTAGAGTTTCAAGAAAATCACGCTGTTCTCTCCGGTTCATGCCAACTCCCCCTCAAAAACATTTCCGGCACATGGATCGTCTTCACTCCCGAAGTATTCATCGAGCAAAGCCTCATTAGCTGCTTTTTTTGCCTCCGGTGACGTATACGATTTTGATTTCAAGTCAAACAGCCCTTTCCAGCCGTTGCGAACCGTCTGATCGACAACCCCCTGCTGAGCATCAAACGTACCCTGTACAGCCAACCATTCCTTCTGCTTCATCATCGAAACCCCATCCATGCTGGGGAGTTTTATCCGCATCCGGTAAGAGATGTATTCCTGCCACGCGCTGAGGTTTAGGCCATCAGGGATGGTCGAGGGGTCAGGGACAGCTCCGGGGATATCCGAAGAGATCACGGTCAACGATGGTTTTGCAGGAGAGGCATCGGCAACAAAAGGGCTGTAACCCCCCCCGCCACCGATAGGTGGCCCCGATGATGGAGGGCGTGACTCGCCAACAGGGTCTTGGGGGGTATGGGGGGTTGTATCCTTCTCCTCTTCCTTCTCCTTCTCCTTAGCTTGAACACTAGGTGAACGCTCGCCGAGTGTTCGCCGAACACCATTACCAGTAGAGGGAGTTGTTCGCTGAACGCTCGCCGTTGTGGGGGTGTTGGTTCGCCGTCTACCAGACGTTTTCGGTATAACACCATCAGGCAGAGGGTGGTAGTAGGTTGGTTGGTCTATTCTCTGGTGTTTCCAACCACTTACAAGCCAATAACTCTCATTCTGAACCGTATATTCTGTGATTAATTTGGCCTCAATAAGCTCGTTAACCATCGCGCGAATATCTTCCTTAGAAAAAGCGTCCGCAGGGAAGACTTGCATTTTTAATCTCATGATTTTTGCAGGATGAACGCCAGAATCGTCGCAAAAAGTCCAAAGCCCAATGAACAGTAGGCGAGCGTTCGGCGAACACTCTACGATCTGCTCAGAAGTCCAGAATTGAGGCTTAATTGACCTTATGCGTGGCACCGACACTCTCCTAACCAGCCTATGAGAACAGGAGTTGGGGCTTCAGATAATGTAACTTCACCCACATCTTCACGATGAGATGGATCTGGCTGAGATAAAACAATATCGCTCTCAGTGTTTAAGGAAACCTCAAAGGGGTACATTTTCTTGATTTTCATCTGATATAATTTCCTCTCTTCAAGAAGCCCCCTCACATTGGCCTGCAAGCCAGAGGGGGTTGTTTTTTGTGGGGTTAAAACAACGTGTGCGCAAACGTGCGCAAACGTGCGCAACAGCTCTAGTTCGTGCTTATGCGTGCTGATCGGTATCAACTCCTTCGAATACACTGTTGAGTATGGAATGCTCATTCACCTTCTGCTCGATATGCTCAACCGCTAAATTGGTCAAATACAGACTGGAGGAGACTCCAGAGAAACTAGCGAGGCGATCCATGATCTGCTTCTGCTCATGCGTCATGTGGGCACTGATAGCCACAGTCTTACTCCTCCGAGGGCCAGCCATCTATTCCTCCTGTGGATTAAATAAATGTGGAAACCGGCACTTAAAGAACTCGTACCACCCCTTCGGGATTCCTCTTTTTTTCCACGCAGAAACGGAAGCCAGACTGATACTGCAAATCTTTGAGACACTAGTTGTGCCGCCCAGTAAGTCGATAACGCGTATTGCTTCAATAGATTCTATAGATTCCATAACAGGGTCCATCTTAGATAAAACTAAGACTCCATGTCAACTTATACTAACCTCTTGTATGCTATAATTATTTTATGGGATTTTCAGACAGAATTAATGAGGCTATAAGTGAGGCCGGGGTTAAACCGGTTGAGGTTGCTGATGCCGCCGATATCACTGAAGCAACAATGTCTGCGTGGAGGCACGGAAACCCAAAGAAGCCCGCTGCAGACAATGTTTTGAAGGCGTGTAAATTTTTGAGGATCAATATTGAATGGCTGATCTTCGGAAAGAAGCCTATGTCAATTACAGACAACCACGCTTTAGTGATTGAGAAGCACCTGAAGCCTCAACATGAAAAGCTGTTAAAGCTCTTCGAAAAACTTCCTCCACATGAACAATCCTTATTGACAGAGAGGATGGAGGAGCAAGTTGCACACTATGATGATTTGTATAGCGCGATGAAAAAACAGCGCGAAGAATAGGTAATGAACCAACCTGAACTAGCTAGAATTTACTTTCACTCAGGAACTAAAGAGGGGATCAGAGAGGCCAAAATCGCACTAAGTAGCATTCAGGCAACCTCCTTTCTTCGAGAGGCATTAAGTTATGCCTGTAGTAAAATTGAAGGCATAGACTCTTTAGGGGTATATATCCTGCTGGGTGCAGATAAGAATGCATATATTGGAGAGACAGAGAGTCTCTGTGAACGCCTCAAACACCATCACAGTAAGGATGAGCTGAGTTTTTGGGAAGAAACAATCATCCTTACCGGAAAAGATGACTGGCTAACTAAAAGCCATATACGATACATAGAATCTGAACTCTTTAGGCGAGCAAAAAAAAGCGGCTGGAAACTGCACAACAAGAAGAACGCTGCAGTCAACGCTGGCAAACTGCCAGAAGCCGACAAAACCATTACAAAAAGATTCATCCAGCAAGCTGAAACTCTTGTCAGTATGCTGGGGTATGATCTCTTTGACAGCCAAGAGGAGACCCACAAGATAGAAGCCAACCTTTCAATGAAAGGCAACGAGTACGAAGCATACGCAAACCTAGACCTCAAAACCGGAATAGTCACTGTACTTAAAGACTCTAAAGCAAAAGTAACAGAGGCAGACACAACCCCTATTAGTGCCCGCAATAGAAGGATGGAGCTGATAGGTAACGAGACCCTCAAAAAAACAGCAGACAATCTTGTTTTTACCAAAAATACTTCATTTAAATCAAAAAGTGCGGCAGCAGCAGTGGTTGCAGCACATAGCATTAATGGGCAAAAAAGCTGGAAGACTCTCTAAAACTATTGCTCCACACGTTATTAATCTCTCTTAATAACATCACGTAAAACAGTCTGTCAGGACACAATCAGTGTATCTGAAATATATCCGGCAAAAAACTTAGGTTTAACTAACTTTTTTCGTTGACTAATAACTTAGTATAAGCTAAGTTAAACCCATATACACAACATCAGAAAACATCACTACACAACAAAGCACAACGTAGAGAGAGCCGAAATGGGAAACGTAATATTACTGAAACGGATAGACCCAGACAAGGAATTCAAGGAACTCTGTCAAGAGAAGTACGAAGAACTCCGGGCGCACTGGCTGCACGATCGACAAGACTTCGATGCCTTGCATCAAATCATGATTGAGTCTCTGGATCACGAAGGTCTTCAAAAAGCAATCCGGGGTCAAGATTACGAACGAATTGGTCGGGCATTTTTAGACTTCCAAGAGGAATTTCTGAGAGAGAGATCAGAGCGGATTGTTGATCAGGAGTATGGATCCACTAACAACCTGGATGACTTATGAGTGAAACATACAGGGTAAGAGCATCCTCGTGGGCCAGTTTATTTGACTGCGCATACTCATGGCAAGGAACTCACCTCCTCGGAATGAAAAGACCCGGAGGCACGAGAGCTTTACTCGGGACAGCGGTCCATGCCAGCACTGCAGTATATGACGGGCACCGCGAAGAGATATCGATGGATGATGCGGCAGATGCGCTCATCGAGACATTACATCACCCAGAGTTTGAGGTGAACTACAACACAGACGATCTCACTATACCAAAAGCTGAGGCAATCGGACTGAAGCTACACTCCCTCTACTGTAGAGAAGTGTCGCCGCAATATGAATTTGCAGCAGTCGAGCGCGAAACAACTCCGATGGATATCGATTGCGGCGATGGAATCATTATCCAGCTAACCGGAACACTCGATCGATCCAGATCGGTCGTCGGGAAAGAGGGGCACACGCGAATTGCTGACCTGAAGACAGGTGTGAGAGCAGTACAAAAGGGAGAGGCCAAAACGCAGGGGCATAAAGCTCAAGTGGGCACCTACGAGCTTCTGGAAGAACACACCACCGGCAACACGGTGGAAAGCCCCGCTGAGATTATCGGCCTCAGCACCTCCGGCACCCCTAAATATGCAGTGGGCCAGATCGAGAATGCCAAGCAGGTGCTGATCGGAACCGATGAGGCTCCCGGACTGATTGATCTTGCCAAGCAGATGTTTAAAACAGGATTGTATTACCCAAATCCACAAACTTGGTTATGTAGCGTTCGGTACTGTAGCCGATGGGAGACGTGTCCATATCATGAGTAGAGGAATTGATAACAGGAACTCCAACCTGCTGATTTGCAGCCAAGAATACCACATCCAACTCCACAAAAGGATGC